>Ga0070724_10000163_pt1 | contig 59662 bp, 52 predicted proteins | sample tdDd001_FD_67278 | JGI IMG/M metagenome (GOLD analysis project Ga0070724, IMG submission 67278) | Marine sediment microbial communities from the Atlantic coast under amendment with organic carbon and nitrate - tdDd00.1 | ecosystem: Environmental > Aquatic > Marine > Coastal > Sediment | place... | reverse complement strand
TAATAATGCTTCTTCAACAGTTTCTTTTTCTATGTTCAGTTCATTTAATCGTGAGTAGTTTGATGTTATGGTTGCCATTTCATCATCAATTTCAGTGAGTTTGTTTTCTAATTTTTCAATTTCGTCTTCGATCATATCAAACTCACGTTGTTCGTTATATGAAAACTTCAATTTCTTTTGAGGACTTGTTGCTGTTTCTGATTTTACAGGTTCATTTTTAACAGGTTTGGAAGCTGCTTTCTTCTCAGCATCTTCTAGAATTTGCATTTCCTTTTTATAAGCAACGTAGTCTGCATAGTTTCCTGTATGTTCTAAAACTTTAGCATTTTTTTCAAAGGCAAAAATTCTATGACACGTTCTATCAAGGAAGTACCTGTCATGGGAAACGGTAATGACAGCACCTTTAAATACGTCTAGGTAAGCTTCAAGAACTTTTAAAGTATCAATATCCAAGTCGTTTGTAGGTTCATCTAAAATAAGTACATTTGGAGCCTGCATTAAGATACTGAGTAGGTATAAACGTCTTTTTTCGCCACCAGACAGTCTGTTAATATAACACCACTGGAGATCTTTATCAAAGAGAAAGCGCTCCATCATTTGTCCAGCTGTAACCTTGGCACCATCAGCAGTGGATACGTTTTCGCCAAACTCACGAATATACTCAATGGCCCGAATGGATTCATCTAAGTCTTCAGATTCTTGCGAGAAATACCCAATTTTTACTGTTGTACCGATATCAATGCTACCCGTGTCAGGTTGTAGTTTTCCTGTAAGTAGATTGAGGAGTGTGGATTTTCCAGCACCATTTTTTCCTACAATACCAATTCTATCATCAGGTAGGAGGGTGTATGAGAAGTCTTTAATAAGAGTATTGTCACCAAATGACTTACCAAGACCTTCAATGTCCATAATCTTTTTACCTAGTCTTGAATGGGCAACGGATATTTCAACTTCAGAATCGCCACGTATGTATGAAGTGTCCTGAAGGTCTTCAAATCGTTGAATACGTGCTTTTTGCTTAGTTGAGCGTGCTCGTGCACCTCTTCTTATCCATGCAAGTTCTTGTCGATACAGATTTTGACGTTTTCTTTCCATAGACTCAGCCATTTGTTGGCGTTCAATCTTCTTCTCAACGAAAAGGGTATAGTTGCCATCGTAGGAGAATAGAGAACCATGATCTAGTTCAATGGTTTTATTTGATACATTATCTAAGAAGTATCTATCATGGGTGATCATTAGTAGAGCACCTTTTCTCTGTTTTAGAAAACCTTCCATCCAGTCAATGGTTTCGTTGTCCATGTGGTTGGTAGGTTCATCAAGAATTAATAAGTCACATGGGGTGATTAAAGCTTGTGCAAGTGCAACGCGTTTCTTTTGACCACCACTGAGAGTTCCGATTTTAGCTGAGAAGTTTTGAATTCCAAGAGTAGTTAAAACCATTTTAACTTGGCTTTCAAGTTCCCAGGCATTTTGAGCATTCATTTTCTGCATTAAATCCAGTTGTTTCTGAATAAGCGTTTCATTTTGTGTATCGTCTTCGAGTTTTAAGGAAACATCTTCATAATCTCGAACCAGTTGAAGCACATCTGAATCACCTTGAAAAACTTGCTCGATTACAGTTGCCTCTGGATCGAAGTTAGGAGATTGCGATAGGTAACCAATTCGGATGTTTTTCATATTTATGATATTACCTGCGTCAGGAACTTCAACACCAGCTATAATTCTTAGAAGGGTAGATTTACCTGTTCCATTAATACCAATTAGACCAATTTTATCTGTATCGTTAATACTAAAATTTATATCTTCAAAAAGTGTCTTATCACTATAAGATTTTGACACATTTTCTAATGTCATTACATGCATGATGACCTTCCTTTCTGTACTCAACTATTTTAACATAATCTACATTCATAAGGGGATAAGTTCACTGTAAGATATAAGATTAATGATCTCCTTGTGTATAAATCAACAGAATATCATGACATATGTCATGTATGAAGGGGGATTACATCTGTTAAACTGATGTCACAAGGGAGATGATTACATGTATAAAATATCAGCAGTTTTAATAGGCATGTTAATTGCTATAATGGTTTTCTTTAATGGAAGCCTAAATATGCATTTAGATAGTTATGTATCTGGATTCGTAATTTATGTTGTAGGTTTAGTTTCAGTAGGAATAATTTTAGTCGTCAGAAGGGAAAAGGTTAAATTACAAGCATCTATGCCCAAGTACTTATTCTTAGGTGGTTTGTACGGAATTCTACTAGTGGTCTTTAACAGTTACTGTTTTGTACAGATTGGTGCAACTTTAACGTTAACACTTGGATTGTTTGGACAAATGGTATTCTCAGCAATCGTGGATCATTTTGGACTATTTGGTATGACTGTATCGAAGATGAATCCAAAGAAGATGATTGGATTTGGTGTTGTTAGCGCCGGTGTAGTACTTATGACGTTTGGAGGTTAATATGTTAACCATATTTTTAGCAGTGATTAGTGGTGTATTTGTAATTCTTTCGTTTATAACAAATGCAAACTTAGCAAAACGCGTTGGTGTATTTCAAGGAACTTTTATTAATTACATGATAGGTTTAATTGGCTTTGGTGTTTTAATGTTATTTTATGGTAATGTTGGGGACTTAAATGGATCTACATTAGGACAGATTCCATTATGGGCCTATGGTGGCGGTTTAGTCGGAGTTATGATCGTCGCAAGTTCAAACATTGTAGTGCCGAAAATTCCAGCACTATACACAACATTATTACTATTCATTGGCCAGATTGTAGCAGGACTCGTAATTGATTTCTTAAAGTCAGGTCTGATAGATCCAGTTCAAATTGCTGGCGGTAGCTTAGTATTAGTTGGAATGGTTTTTAACATTTGGGTAGATCGTTCAAACAAAGACAAGGAAAATGACAAGACAACTGATACAAATACAGAATTAAATCAAACAAACTTAGAAAGTGTAAAACAATATTAGGCGCATCCTTAGGGGTGCGTTTTTTATTGTTATTATTAATAACTGATTAATCCTAATTTGAGATGAGATTATTTAAAAGAAATAATTGTATAAAAATCTAATAATCAGATTAAATGAGTCAAAAGGATGAAAATTAAAATATACTTTATGAACCAACGTAAAACTTAGAAAAACTGAAGCGATTGTACAGCGTCTATAAAATGGCTTGAATAATTCAATTATTAGTCAGTTAATTAAAATTGATAACCAGCAAAATAAATGATCCAAAAGATTAGAAAAATTTGTGGTGATGATGAATTGATGTTTGCAATTTAAGAATGGCAGATTTATTAATCCAGGTTAAATGAATAATGAATAATTGAATTGATTGTATGAAATTGTGTGTGAGCTACTAAATAATATCGGAAAACGATATTGGTGAGATGAGTTATAGAAAGATAAATTATAGAAAGACGAATTGTAAATATAGATATAAATGAACACAGTCAGAAATGTTTAAATTAAAGCGTTAGTTAAAACTAAGTTTAAATGATGTTTAATTATAAGTGAATCAGCTGCAGTAAAACAAAAGAACATAGGAATAAAACAAACTCAAATGAATGTGACAATTTAGTGGTTGTAGCAAATTGATGCGTTAAGTAATTATTGACAAACATATAAGCTGTTAAATAGCTATAAGCTTTAAATTGCAATATATACAGGATTCAGACGTTAGTGGCCCTTATTTACTCAAATTTTCAACTATGTATTAAATGTATATTTATCACATAGTTGAATGACGCAAAAAAATCAAAGCGTTTATCCACAATAAACCGACTCTCAAAAAATTCCTTAGGTCCTCCCTGCCCTCTGCCAAATGGATCAATATTTTATTATTATATGACTGATGCATTTATATCATCTAATATAATTGTATTTATGTAAGACCATAACTAAGATATTCTAATTTAGAATTATAGTATGAATTTTGCTAAAGGCAAAAGAAAAAATAAAAGTTGATTCGTTGATTTTGTAAGAGGTCCAAAAATAGATTTGTGTGATTTAGAAAGGAATGAGTTAAAGATCTCAGCTGACATCTTATATAGTCAGAGTATGTTTGAGACAATGGCTAACCTATTCCATTTAATTGACCTGACAAAAATGAATAAACTCATATGTTTAAGTCCTGACTATTAACTATAAAAAATGTAGTCTTTGGTGTAAATCCCAAAGACTACATTTTTATTTCTCTACTATCAAATCAAGATGTACTAAGATACTGCGAAAACTCTTGTAATACAGTATCTAAAATATGGTTTGATTAATGAATAAAAACTGGTTAAAGTAGATCGAAATGGTATACTAATAATATAAGATACTTACACCATTAACATGTTTATCATCCCTAAGGAGGTGCTCGTTCATGAAGGAAATTGGTAAAGTTATTTCCTCCGATTCAGACAAAGCCGAAATCATGGTGATGCGTGAATCTGCTTGTGGTGGACACTGTGAAAACTGTGCCTCATCATGTAGCACCACTGTCACAATCATAACACATAACAATGCTGGGGTTTCTCCAGGAGAAACGGTTGAAATAGAAGCTGGTGCCGGTGCCATAGTAGGCCTTGCAGCAATGTTCTATTTAGTTCCCCTCATTTTTATAGTTTTAGGTGTAGTCATTAGTAAGTGGTTGTTACCCCAAGGTGTATATGGGTTTAGCTCAGATATAACAGCGGTTATCATTGCAAGCCTCTTCTGTGCATTATCACTTGTTGGTATACACTTAAGCTCAAAAGACCGTCAAATTGACTATAATATCCGTAAGATATGAGTCAGTACATTCTAAGCTATTGTGAATCTCCAAATATGGTGTTTGCAATAGCTTTTAACATGTCTATACCTTTGATATTATCAGCGTATAAAGGCACATCAACAATGTGTGCATCTTCAAACCTGTGTTCTATATCACCTGTATATCTTAACTGCATTTTACGTCTGTTTTTGAAGAAGTTTGACTGAGCTTCTTCAACTGGAATGTTGAAGTTCGAAATTACAACTTGTGTTTTAATCCCTAAGGCATGTAGCTCCTCAGACGCTCTATGTGCTTCAACAATTGGCGTTTTTTCTGGATATAAAACGAATGAGAAGACAGTTTCCTCTTCATTCTTTAGCATTTCAATGACGTTATCAAATCGCTTTTTCTGATCAACATCGTCTTGACTGATCTGAGCAGATTCTCCAGCTTTGAACTCAAGTTGTTTGCTCCAGTCCATTGGCAAGTTAAGCAGTCTAAGTGTGTGACCCGTTGGTGCTGTGTCAAAAACAATAACATCGTAGTCCTTCGAATCCGTATATTCTAAGAACTTTTGAAAGGCAGCCATTTCATCTGTACATGGAGAATCCAGTTCCTCTGCCATGGTTTGAACAGTTAGAGCGTTGTATCTTGTTCGTGCATCGTCAAGTACGGATTTTTTATACTCTTCAGACGCAATTTTAGGATCAATTTTAACTGCAAATAAGTTGTCTACACCTTCTACACTCTGAACTTGATCTGTAACGGGTCTATCTAAGACTTGACCAATGTGTGCTGCTGGATCAGTTGTAATCAAAAGTGTTTTAAATCCTTTTTGTGCAGTGTAAACCGATGAAATACAAGCCATTGAAGTTTTGCCTACACCTCCTTTACCAGAAAAGAATAATTTCTTTTGTTTATTCTCTTTAGGTAAAATCAGTGTGTTTATATCATATGAATGACTCAACCACTCTTTATTGTCATAATATACCTTGAATAAACTCTCGCGACAACGTCTGAACATTGGAATCCCTTTAACTTCGCTGTCAAACAGCTCCATTGTACGGATGTTTAAGTCCGAGAAAGCTTCTTTAGCTAAGTTAAGGTAGTTCATTTGACTTGAGTATCTTTTAGTGAAAAATGGGCCAAGTGCTTCTTCCTTTGGAATTAGACCATTAACAATAACACCTGACGTTTGAATGCCAATCTCAGACACATCCTCAATTGACCTTTTAGTTTCATTAAAGCTTGTTTCATCAGCTTGCATGACAAAAGTAAACTCTGTAATAGATGGATCTCTTAACTTATCAATAGCTCTGTTAAACTTGTCTTTACTGTCTTGAATCAGGGAAACAGGTCCCATACAAGTTTGGCCACTACCTTCAGATGCATCTTCGATGTGTTTGCTCCAATCAACAGGTAGTTCTAATAGACGGATGGTATGACCAGTTGGTGCTGTATCAAAAATCACAACATCGTAAGTATCTTCATCCATAAAGTCCACAAACTTATCAAATGAAGCCATTTCTTCAGTACATGGTCCACTTAACTGTTCATCAGCTATAGCAACAAATTCCTCATCAAAGAGTTCTCTAAGAGGTGCTAAAGACCTTTCTTTATACTCTCGCGTAGCTTCTAAAGCGTCGATTTCCATACAGTACAAATTGTCAAGGCCGTTGATCTTTGTAACCTTGTGTCCGATTTTTTGACCGAATACATCAGATAAGTTGGCCGCTGGATCCGTTGTAACCAAAAGTGTTTTCAAACCAAGATCTGAATAATGTACACCAGTGGTACAAGCCATGGATGTTTTACCAACGCCACCTTTGCCAGAATAAAAAACAAATTTTGTATGCATTGTAGGCTCCTCTACTTGTTTAGCTGGTCAAGCATTTCTTGCATAGTTGGGTACTCACCTGTTTTAATGATTTCGTTGTTGATAGAAGTAATAGGAAGAACGTTTTTACCTTGTTCTTTAACAAGCTTAAAGACTGCTTCGTTTGCTTTAAACTCCTTAGGATGTGTTGAAATCATGAAACGTTCAACTGACAATTCTTCAAACTTGCCTTCTAACTCAGCAATTTGCTCAACAAGTGTAACCATTTTTCCGTCAACACTTGGACCGCAAACACCTGTAGGGCAACACATTGGTGGTTCGTAAAAAGTAATATTCATGATTATTGTCTCCTTTTATTCGTATATGATCATAAACTCATATACGTCCTTGTTAAAAAACAGGATTGCTCCTGTTTAAGTTCGTATACTATTTGGTTCTTTTTATCTTACATTTGAACCACTAGCTTTGTTTTAGTAAATCTACAAAATCAGTGATGTTAGTACAACCAATATTGTTGGTTGTAAATATCTTAAAGTTCTTATCATCGTTGATAAATATGTTATCTTGTGAGAACTGAGCTTTTAGATAGTCAATCAGTAAAGCATGATCTTTGTTGAAAGTTTCTGAAACAAAGTAGTAGACCCACTGAGCTTCTTTTTCTCTACTAATGATGCCAGCTTTAGATAACTTAGACAAATGTCTTGAAAGGTTTGATTGTTTTAAACCTGTGAGTGCTTCAAGTTCACAAACACAAAGCCTAGTCTTCTCTATGAAATTGAAAATACGTAATGTATTTGTGTCAGACAACACTTTTAAATACTCTGCAGTTAACATATTCATCCTTTCTTATCTTGGTATATTACCAACTACTCATATAATAATATTCTGATGTGTTCTTGTCAACATAAAACACAAAGCATAAAAAAGCACCTACATGGTAGATGCTAGGATTAACAAATAATCTTCGGATATTCATACTCAAAAATAAAGACCAACTTATATAAGTTTACAAGGCTCTATCAATTGCTCCAGTTAAAATATCTTCAACATTTTTAGCGTGTTCTTGAAGCGTAGAATCATTTGAAACCAAGCCGATCATTTCTGAAGGTTTTACTAAACCCGCACGTACACCCTGGTCGCTGTCAAAGACTGCAACTTTACAAGGTAGAAAATATCCAGCTGTTTGGTCTGTCTCTATTACCTGTATTGCTATTTTAGGATTACAGACTTCAAAAATCCAATAATCATATTTATAGTCGAATCCTTTTTCCTTAAATTTATTCTTGAAATTCAGTTCCCACAGTACACCAAAACCCTTGTCCATTAACTCTGATTTAACTCTCTTAATTGTCTCATCTATTGGATAAGATGAGTTTTTTTCAAATACAGTATGCATGATTATCTCCTATCTTTTAATACGCGTTTACATCAATTTTCATAAAAGATGCGAATGGTTCATGGCATTCCATCACATCCATAAGTTTAACCATTTCGGCATACTCATAGAATCTGTTCCATATTTCCATAATACGTGGATGTTCATGTGCTTCTTTTTTGGACGATTCTGAAACCCATTCAAAGACTTCTATAACCGTCCCATCAAGGGACTGCATTTGGTAAACATCTTTATTTGTAATAAAGCCTTCTTCCTTAAGCGCTAAGGTATGTTCTTTAAGGACTTCTTTAAATCCTGAATCAAAACCAGGTAATGGCTTGTATGCAATGATTGCAATCTTAGACATAAACCCTCCTACTCTATTGGTTTCTCCGGAACGCGAATGGTGAATGTTGTTCCTTCTCCAAGCGTACTTTCACACTTAATTGTGCCACCTAATACAGTTGTAACAAGGTTATTAATTACACTCAGACCTAAACCACTTCCTCCCCTGCTGTGTGCGGTTGAGTAATATGGAACAAAGATATGAGGTAAATCTTTTGGTGAAATGCCTTTACCATTATCGGAGTAAACAATAATGATCCAATTGTTTGGTTTTTCAACTTGAATCTTAATCTCTCCAGAATCTGTATTTTCAAATCCATGATCAAGTGAGTTCATTAACAAGTTCGTTAAGATCTGAGAGTATGCACCTGGATAACTGTCTAAATTAATATTGTCTGGACACTGTACAACAACCTCGTGTTGGGTATGTTTAAAGGCAGAATTGAGGTTCTTTATAACTTCTTCATAGTATTGTTTCAAATTAAATGTTCGTTTTCTTTGACCTGTTTGATCCACAGCCACTTGTTTAAAGCTTTCAATTAGAGATGCTGAGTTCTCCAGATTTCTTTGTATAGTTTTGGAAGCCTCATCAATAGCTTGTAAGTGGTCAATAAAGTCTTTTTTCGTCAGTTTGCCTTCAGAACTGGCTTTTAAGAGTTTTTCTACCTCGTTGTGAAGGAAAGAACTTGTTGTTAAAGATACCCCAACAGGTGTGTTGATTTCGTGTGCTACACCTGCTACAAGTTGACTGGTTAAACTGCTCTTTGCGGTATGAATAAGTTCTTCACGGGTTTCTTGAAGTGCTCCAAGTGTATCTTCTAGTTCGTCATTCTTAATCTGTAATTCGGCTTGTGTCTCTTCTGATTCGGCCAAGGTTTGTTCCAAGTACTCATTGGTTTTAATGAGCTGGTTGGTTCTTTCTTTAACTAAATCCTCTAACATATTGTTCATTTGAACGAGTTCTTCGTTAGCACTTTCAATGTGTTGAGCCATATAGTTAAACTTCTCAGCTAACATGCCGACCTCATCGTGTGAGGACACATCGATTTTATTGGTGTAGTTCCCTTCTGCAAGTTCAATCGCTCCAATCTCAAGTTTCTTAAGTGGATTGGTGATGGTCAGTGAAATTAGAGAAATGAACACAATCAATATTACCAACTGAATGAGCATATCGTTGATACGTTCATTAAATACATCTTTTGCACTTTGAGTGAGATAAACATCTAACATAGTAATTTCAATATCACCAATGTATACATCTCCTTGGAATATTTTATGCTTTTGACTATAAGTGTTGTAAGGACCATTAAGTAAATCTGAATCCTCATTTTGAATAGATCTTGTATAAATTAGGCCTTTTCTAAGATCTTTAATTTGTACAGCATAAATTTCCTTGTCACTAAAGATGGAGTCCCCTATGGTTGCAATTCCTTCAAGGTTGTAGTTCCATAAAGGGTCAGATACTGCTAAAGCAGTGACTTCAGTGGTGGTTTGTAGTTTTTCATTAAGTCGATCTGGAATTCTACTATAGTCATTTGCAAGGCGTAAATAACTGGTGAATGACATGGTAAATAGAACAGCTAGAATAACTGTTAACGCGAATTTTAGCCATATTCTTTTGATGTGAAATAATTCGAATAGTCTGTTCATGTAAATCCCTCTTAGTATGAATTAATTAAAGTATTTGTCTAAAATGGCTTGGAATGTTCCGTCATCTTTCATAGATCGTACAGCTTTATCATATGCATCAATGATGCTTTTATCCTCTAATTTTTTAGAGAAACCAATATATGTTGTAGTTGAATCATATGCTGGTTCTAAGACTTGGAGTTTAATTGTACTACCTATATGTTTCATATGCTGCTGAACAGAAAATTTAGTATCTAGAATTATAGGTACTCGACCGAGTAACAGTTTTTCTATGTTTTCGTCAAAGGAAGATGCATCTTCAAATTTATAGTCGCCACTTGCCCTTGCGTCTTGATAGTTAGGTCCAATTCGGTACTCTCTTACAACGCCAATGTTAAAGTTTTTAATAGATTCAATGGTACCGTCGTAATTTGTGTTCAGGCCATCAAGAGCGATGAAATTCTTGTCATACTGGGTAAAGGATTCACTTGAATAATCAATGTAAGTAGCGCGTTCCTCATTTTTAGAGATATCCAGAATTATGTCTACATCCCCATCTTTAATCATCTCAAGTGTTCTAGCCCATGGAAACTCTACAAGTTCATAGTCAGCTGTTGAGTAGCCCATCCGTTTGAATGCTTCATGTAATATGTCGTACCCTGGGCCACTAAACTCTCCATTTTCTATTACTTCAAATGGTGGAAAGTGCACAGATGCAATTTTGAGAACTCTGTTTGTAGATGTAGCATTATCTTGATTTGTTTGGGTCTCATCTTTTTCAGATGCATCCATTTGGGACGTATTAACTTCGGATGAAGTGTCAGATTGTGGAGACTGAGTTGTACAGCCAGCCACAAGTAAAATAATACAAACTACTAACGTACTTACTAGTACAAATCGTGTATTTTTCAGTTTAATTGTCATTATCCTCACCTTCGTTTAATTGAATTAAAAGTCTGTAATGTATATACCCGTTCAAATACAGGAATAGACAATATTTATGCAATAATCCAGTGAACATATGTTTCCTATGACATGTTTATATGCTACTCTATAAATAGGAAATGGAGGATCTTATGTCACAGAAAAAAGTAAAAGTACATAATAAATACTCAAAACCAGATAATATTGTTCAAAAGGAACACACAATTCAGAAGAAATGCCATGACATTGAAATGGAACTTCCTATGTTTTTGAATGATTTTTTCATATTCTTAAAAAATGCAGTTGCACCTAGTTCAAGGTTGGCTTATCTTAAGGATATTCACTTCTTTTGTCGTTACTTGTGTAATGAAACCAACTTAACTAAAGCTAAGGAACCTTCAGATATAAAACTCTCAGACATTAATGGTCTTAAGGCGCGTGACATTAATAGGTACTTAGGAGATTATTGTACACAGTACTTTGTAGAGACTGAAGAAGTAACTTATATTATGGAGAACCATAATCGTGCTCTCTCTAGAAAACGCTCGTCTATAAGCGTTCTATTTAAGTTTCTGTTTAGAGATGAGCTTATAGATTCCAATATAACTGAAGGATTTAACCCCATTAAACTACCAAAAGCACAACCGGACGCAATTAAAAAGTTGGAAATTGATGAAGTTGCCATCATGTTAGATGCCGTTGAAAAAGGCGAAGGTTTAACGGACAAAGAAAAGCAGTATTGGCAAAAGACAAAGTTTAGAGATAAATCTATACTTATACTCTTTGTGACCTATGGACTGCGTTTGAGTGAGTTGCAGCAGCTTAACATATCTTCGTTTAATTTTAGGCGTGGAGAGTTTAAAATATATAGAAAACGTGGTAAAGAAGTGGTTATGCCAATCAATCAAACCATTGAAACTGTGCTTAAGGAATATCTTGAAGTGGATCGACGATTGAATAAAAAGGTGAAACCAGGTCATGAAGATGCCCTCTTCTTATCCATGCAAGGGAAACGAATGACCTTAAACTCCATTTGTAAACTGGTCAAAAAGTACACGTCTATTGCACTTGGGACCAGTCGTGAAGATGGTTATAGTCCACATAAGCTCAGAGCAACTGCTGCCTCTTCGCTAATTGAGTATGGTTTTTCGATTTATGATGTGAAGAACCTTCTTGACCATGACAATGTTACCACCACGCAGTTATATGCGGCTCATAGGAAGAACTTAAAGCGGGATATAATCAAGAATTATGAATTATTGGATGAGTTTAATGAATAAATACTTCCATAACCCATAAATGTCTTTATAAGTCAATCAATACACACTTAAACATAAAAACGTAGCCAACAGTATTTAAAATACTATTGGCTACGTTTCTTTTAACAACTTAAAGAACAAATGTATTTAGTGTAACAAGTTATTTATAAAATACGGTTTAGTTTAAGGTCCCTTCTTGATTTATTTCATATACATCTGTAGATGCCGATAGTACAAATAAGCAAATTACTACTGTATATAAAATACTCCAAACTAGTAATATATCGTGCATTTCAATGTAATTAATTAAGAGTCCAGCAACTCCTTCTGCTAGTGGAATACCCAGTCCAAAAAGTAGTTGTGTCGTAGACATTACTCTTGATCTGTATTCTGTTGGTATGATAAGTTGCATGTTTGATTCGATTCTAGAGTCCCAAATGATATCTATAGCGCCAATTGCAGCATATAGACCAGCGACAACTACAAAAACCTCCATACTTCCTGGCTTTAGAATTTTCAACACCATCGGTTGAATAATAATTGCCAATAACAAGAACGTTATGGCTTGTGAGACAAGACCTCCCCGAATTACAAGCTTCGACTCATATCTACTAAAGACAGTCGCAAGTAGAATACCGCCCATTATTAACCCCACTGCATATATGGTATAAGTGAGTGTAATGTGTGCATCTGAAAGTTTGATAGTGTTTTTCAATATTATTGGTAAAAGTATAGTTATAAATGATATTAAAAGACCACTTGATAACATATAAAATAAACAAAGTTGCTTAAGACTCCTACTTTTTAATATAAACTTAAAGCCATCGTTAATATCATTGATGACATCCTCTTTTGTTAAGGTTTCACTTAAAGTCTCTTTACACTCATAAACAATGAAATGTTCGCTTATAGCCGACAGAATGTAAGAAACACTGTTAATAAGAATAGCTATAGCAATTCCAAAATTCCAATACAAGATAGTACCTATTACTGGTCCAACAACCTGTGCAAAATTATCATAACTTCGCATATAACCATTAGCGCGAACCAGTTCATCGCTTGTTACAATTTCAGGCAACATAGCTCTTGTCGAAGCCCTAAAAAATATAGACAGAATAGTATGCATGGTATTAATAATTAATAAAACTAAAACAGAGAAATTTCCAGAAAGTATAGTTAGTCCTAAAATAACCATCAGTAAACCATTCAGGTAATCTGACACAATCATAATTTTTTTTCTGTTAAATCGATCACCTATTACACCTGCAAGAGGCAAAATTGCTATTTCAGGTATGGTTCGAGTTAAAACTAAAAGAGGTAATAATTTTGCGACATCTCCTCTGGAAAGTATGAACAACATGATAGCAATATTCTGTATGCTGTTACCTGTAATCGAGATAGCGCGTCCTGTAAAATATAGATACAAATTTTTTTTATTCATTATTCTTTCCTTTCTAAAACACGCCTCATAGATTCAGGAAATTTAACTTGAATATTGAGGTTGTTTTTTAGAAAGAACATAAACCATTAACATGCCTCCAATTGGTAAGCTTATTAAGTTATGGAGTAATCCACTAACAACCGCGAGGAATGGCAGTTGTATGAGTGTGTAGTTAAAGAACTCTGCAAACAAGATGCAGATAAACCAAACAAATACACCAAAGTTGAATCCCTTTCTTAGTCCACTTCCCTGAATAGAGCCATGAACCATTTTGTAGCTAATAAGAAGAATGACACCCCAAGCCAATGTCACGACTAACATACCCGGGAAGAACCTCCAGCTTTCTGAATGAGTATAGAAAGTAACCTGGTCCATGATGTCATGGAAGAGTACAAGATTAAACAACGGGCTAAGAAGTACTAATGGTAAAACCATAGCAATTGATGCTAGAAGATCATTTATAAAACTTTTATTTTCTAATCTATTCATTTTTTGCTCCTTTTTCATTACAAATTGAATTAACAATTTTTTTATGTGGGTCAATAAAGATATCATCTAGTCTGCTCTGGCTATGAATATATTTTCTGAACCATTTGAAGTTATAAAACACCCCGAGTATAGAATGACCAACTTGCATTTTAGGGAAATCATATAGTCTGTTAGATTTATAAAACCGATTGTCTGCCTTCATTATGGATCTTTGATATCTAAAGAGCTCATCGCGAATGAGTTTTGAGATACCGATTGAAGCAAATGTAGGCGTTTTCACGTAACTATTTTCAGACATAATAATACTTCTATCAACATGTGTCTCAATTAGACTTGCAATTAGGTTATTATCTTCTGATTCATCACTGATAAAACCAACAAGGTTTGATCTGTGCCAGTCCTGACCCATTTCAATGGAATCTCTAAAGGGCTGGTTTTGGCTGAGTTTTCCTGATGTTACAACAAGAATTTGCTTATTTCTATAGATGGGGATATGACCATAGACAAAATTTCTGTCAAAATACATCTTCCATCTAGAGGAATAGTATCTTTCACTTAACCGCCCAGCAAAAACAAGAATATCAGCGGTTAAAATGTCTGAATTTAGGGTCTCGTTGTAATTGTCCAGTGCCTCAAACACACATTTATTTTCGTAGGCACATTTAAAACATGCAATACAACCATTTTTAATGTCTAGATCATTTAGGTTAACCACTTTACAAGTGTTATCATATAAGAACTTAATGTGTTCAACCATGTTCATTAGACTTTGGTCTTTGGACTCATTTGGGTTGTGGTCTGTAATTATAGTAACTCTTTTGTTTACAATCTCTTTTTTAATAATAGGCTTGTCATTTGAATAAACAAAGTCACTGGTCTCAATGCTTGCATACCTCTTCTCGTAAGGTCTATCAGTCACTATTGCATTTTCGAAATCCCTAAAGAAATACTCAAGACGTTCTTGCTCATTTTCTTTGATGAGGTCTTCTGTTTCAGCTGAGTAAAATCCGACATACTTCATATTTAAATCATCACATATAGCTTGCATATAGTTGTGTGCAATCATATCAAGCCATCTAGCTGAAGTAGAGACTGTAATGACCTGCTTGTTTGTAAACAAACTTTTACACTCGGTGTTCATGATGTGTTCAATAAATCGTTTTAACTGATAAGGCACAAGGTCAATATAGACTCCAAAGGTCCAAATGATACCATCGGCATTTTTCAATGCTTCTTCTAAGGCATTCATATTTTCACTATTCATCTCTAATGTCTTGTACATTTTTCCAACATGGAAAATTCTAAAGTCTATATGTCCAAATTTCTTCTTCAAAAATTGAATGTATTGAAGTGTTACACTCTTTTCTCCTTTAGGACTGCCATTTATTATTACTAGTTTCATATTGCTACCTCACATAATTTCCTATAACACTTATTTAGTCCATACTCAAATTTATTTGCTTTATTATGGGGACTGATTTTAATAAAGAACTCACCGAGCAAGTACTCATCTTAAGAATCACATACCAAAACTTATATCATGAGTCCACTAACTACCAAATATACGATTACAAGAAGTGGTATACCTTCTACACCATGTATTATTATAGCTGGCCAGATGCTTTTGTACTTTTTGCTTAGATAAGCGATGAAAATTGAACCAATCAAAAATAGAGGAATCTCAGATATTTTGTGTATATGATAGGTTGTAAAAAGAATGGAGTTAAATACCCAATCCCACCTGCCAAATACTCCATTCATTTTGGGCAGGAGGATTCCTCTGAAAAAGAGTTCTTCACCTAACAAGTAGTTAAATATACAGCTGACAATTGCTATGCCCATTACATACCATGCTCCTACTAAGTTTGGTGATACTAGATTGGTAATGACTGCATAACTTGGTGGTGCGATTACGGGAAACATGTTGTTAATCCACTCTTCTATAAATGCAAAGAAACCAAACTGCTCCCAAAATGATGCATAGAGAATGACTGGTATGGTCATAAAGTATACTTTCTTATTGATCTTCATTGTTTTCTGGTCTATAGGATGATTGATCCATAGACGTTTCTTAAGCTTGTGCCATGTGATGTCACCGAGTTCTTTTTTTAGTAGAATTACAGATAGAACAAATTGCCAAACCATGCCTAGTATCATTAAACACCAGTACATTAAACCAGGGTTATAGTTGACATGTTCTATTAACCATGGCATTAGTATGAAACGCATCAGCCCCATCGGTGCAGCTACAAGTGCCCATAAACTTAGAATTTTAATCAAACTATACTGATTTGATCCATGGTTGATTACTTCTTGTTCATTTATATCATTCATAATTTTCTCCAATGTTCAACTTATGGAATTAGACATATAACTCTTGATAATTTAATGTTCTGAGCCATTCATCTTCTTCAGGTATTCCTTCTTTATATCTGACTATAGATACAGGGAGAAACCAGTTTTGAATTTCGCTTTCATTCATATTATTTGATGAGCAGTATTTCTCAAGAAATAAAGATTTGAACGTAGCAATTATATCAATGACTGTCTCATATACTTCATCACTAACAAATTTCTTCACAACATGGCTATCAAGTACTAGAAGGAATCTGTAAATGTCACTTGCAGGTGATCCAACATGGGTATTTGCCCACCCAATCAGTTAATTTCTGTTTTCAATGACTACCCTGCCTGTTGCTTTATGGGATGCAACAAGACGAAGGGCATCTTTAAGCTCCAAATACTCCATTGGTATAACTTGATCTATAAGAACATTTATCTGGTTTGAAATAATGAATTCAAACATTTCTTTTATGTTTTTCTCAGGTGGTGTATCTGAAAAGATATACCTAGGTCCAATGAGTTGACTCCCCACAACACGTGAGAAAATGTAGCTGAACATTTCAAATGTCTCAATCCAGCTTAGTTTTCTTTCCCCAATGTATTTTACAGGACCGCAGACTGTTATATACTTTCCGCTTTTGCTTAAAACCTTTAATGCATCTTTTTCAAGGAGCTTACCTCCAACTGAGTCAAAAACATAGTCAACATGCATATCATTTTTGGATAATATGTCACTGTATGACCCTCTTGTGTAATCAACTATTCGGTCAGCTCCTAAAGCTTTAACAGTTTCAACATTTCTTGTACTGCAAATACCTATAACGGTAGCCCCTTTGATTTTTAGCATCTGTATGAGAATGCTTCCTATACCACCTGAAGCGCCTAAAACAACACAGAGATCACCTGAAGAAGGAGTGGCTCTTTGGAGCATGCCATAAGCCACACATCCTGCAATTATACTTGCAGCTGCTTCATTGTGTGAGATATCTTGAGGTTTTTTCATCAGAGATTTCTCATTCATAGCCCTATACTCTGCCCATGATCCGTTCTCACCAGTTTTGCAAGGAATACCAATAACATTGTCACCAATCTTGAACTTACTCACGTTTTTGCCAACCGCAACAATAATTCCAGAAAAATTAGACCCCATTATGAATGGATCTTCGTAAGTGACTTTTGAAGGACCAAGAAACCTTCCTAAGGCTGTTCCTTGTGGTATTGAAATATCATCAGGATGGATTGTCGATGATATAATTTTCACTAGAGCCTCTCCATCCTTTAGTACTGGTACTTCAACATTTAGTTTAAGTATCTCGTTTGGAATATTTCCGATTTTAGGTTTGCGTATTAGACCAAATGCAGTCATTCTTTTTTTTATATCCTTGTTTTTGTTTGATATCATATTTAACTCCTTAACTTCTATAAAATAAATGACTTAGCTTAATCACTTACAAAATTAATATCAATTAACTTAACATCAAGTTATCACTAGAACAGTCATATGATAATTGACACCAGTCACATTTTTTCACTTATAGACACTGGATTCTATTATGACTAGGGATCAATGTGGTGTTAAAATCATGGAAATTGGCATAAAAAAAAGATCCAATAATTCTGGATCTTAACTTTTATGATTATTTGTGATTAGTGCCTAGAACCCTAATTCAATCAACTTAACTATTGCTTGACCTCTTTCATTTACACCAATTTCACTATATATATTGCTTACATAATTCTTTACTGTACCTATACTTAAATGGAGTTTTTGCGATATTTGCTTTGATGAATATCCCTGTACCATCAGTAAAGCCACTTGTCGTTCTCTATCAGAAAGGACAATATCTTTGTTTTCAACTTTCTTCATTGGAGTTCCAAGTGCGTGCATAGCTAATTTCTGTGCGATAACACCATCAATAAGTAAGTTTCCACTGAAAGCATCTCTAATGGACTGAACAATTTTTTCACCATTAATGTTCTTTAACAAGTATCCACATGCACCATTTGAAAGAGCATCAATTATAAACTCATCATCATCAAAAGTTGTAACGATAATAATTTTAAGGCTACTATTAAGTTCTATTAAAGCCTTTGTACATTCAACACCATTCATAACAGGCATCCTAACATCCATTAGTACAACATCAGGCATTTCAGACTGTACACATCTCAATGCTTCCTGACCATTTAGTGCAGTATGGATGACGCTCATATCTTCTTCTAATTCAATTATTAGCTTAAGTCCATCAACTATTAGTTTTTGATCATCCACAAGCATTACTTTTATCATGTGAGCCTCCTATCAAAATGATGAAACCTGAAATAGAACTATCTTCCTACAGGGATTTTACCATATATTGTGAGTCTGTTGTTTTTAGTTTCAATATTAAATACACCACCAATGCCAATAATGTTTTTTTCAATATTTGCTAAGCCATACCCTTTTTTTATAGACCCTTCAGATGCAAAATAACTTGAAACCGCGAACTCAATTGTGGTCCCTTTCTCAGTCAACTCTATTTCAACTTCTTTTATTTTGCCATGTTTAATAACATTAGTTAAAGATTCTTTTATTGCATTAACAATAACTTTATTTTGAATTTTATGTAGCTCTGTAGTTAGGCGAATGTGCGTTTTAATAGACAGTCCTCCGTGCAGCTCAGCATTACTGCAAATTTCGTCAACTTGTAATTCTAAAGTTTTATCTTCTAAAGAATTATTCAATGACTTTACAGTACGTCTGATTTCCTCTAGACTTTCATATACATGTAATCTACCGGATACGATTTTTTCATATGACTTCCCAGGTTTTTTTTTGAATAATGCTTTTGCTGCTTCAAGTTCTATGAGGGATAGACTAAGTGTGTGACCAACAGTGTCATGCATATCACTTGCAATCCTATTGCGTTCTTTAAAAACTGCTAAGGTCTCAACTTCCTTTGATTTTTCAATTAGCGCATCCGACAATTTCTGTAATCTAACACTTTGAAGAATTTGAGACTTCATCAGTACAACTGCACATATTAATATACTATAGTTTGCAGCATCGAGTACAAACACTGTAAAATCACCAAAAGTCTTAAGTGGATTAAGGGGGTCAATTATGTTATAGATTATAAAACCGATAGTAACAGAAATTACAGCTTTCTTTGCATTGTAGAATAAAATATAGTCTGAAACTAAGAGAGTAAAGACTATTCCGAAGTTAACTCTTGAGTTCAAATAAAATAAAAATAAGGCAAGTGAGAACTCCACATTTAGGCTTAAATACATATACTTAACTTCACCAATTCTACTATATACTAGATTTCGCGCTAAAAAGGTAATATATAACACAATAAAACCAGCGATCGTAATAAGAGATGGCTGATCAATTAGATACAGAAAAATTATGAAAGTACATAAATATAGGAAATTTATGGCTTGTTTAATATGTTTTGCATACTTAAATGAATCAATTGTATTTTGCATAACGACTCCTTAAGAATTATTAGTAATACAAAATAAAACAGATGATTATTAACATTATACCCTGTTGTGCTCTAAAACTAAGAGACAAGAATCAATTTCAACTCTTTACTTCTTAAGGTGATTTTATTTAGAATTCAGTCATATGATAAGTGACTTATGTCATATTCTGCTTCTATTCCTGACTACTTGATTATTGTGACTCTAATAACTTATCATATGACACTTAAAGAAATAAACTCCTCATTATAATCATAGTAAGAAGGAGAAAAATAATGAGAGTAACAGGTTTATACTTTAGTGGTACAGGCAATAGTTCATGGATCGCTGAGTTGATAGAGGATGAAGTTAGAAAATGTGGACATTTGGCTCACGTCTATTCAATTGAAACAACAGAACGAAAAACTATTGTAAACGAGTTCAGTAATTCAGACTTAATTGTATTTATTTATCCGGGGTATGGTTGTGACATGCCCAATATTTACAAAGAGTATTTGTTAAAGTTAAATGGTCGTTTAATCATAAATGGTACAAAAGCTATAAGCATTGTTACTTCAGGTATGTACAATGCAGATGCAGCATTAACAATTAAACCATTCTGTGAAAAAATGGGGCTTGACCTATTTGGAACATATGAGGTAAAAATGCCAAACAACTACCATTCCTCTCTCCCGTTTGTTAAGGTGAGTAATAAGAAAGAAATAGCAAGTTTAAGACTCAGTGCTCAAAAGAAGACATCAGAGATTGTGAAAAACATAATCTCAAATTCTAGAGTATTAGAGTCAAATAATTCATTCTCAAAGGTTATAGGTATGACAAATAGATTTCTAGGTTCGGTTTTAACTAAAGATGCAGATATATTTGTCATTGAGAAACTTTGTGTAAGTTGTGGTAGATGTGTTAATAAATGTCCTAGCAAAAACTTGCATATAGCAAAGGAGAATCAACCTGTATACTCTTTAAATGGATGTACTAGTTGTTCGCGATGTGTCAACAATTGCCCAGTACAAGCATTGCGACTATCTACACAGAAGTATTTAAAATTTATTGACCAGTATGAGGGCATTACTAAAACCAATAGAACTTCAGAATAGCCAATTATTAGTTATCTGAAGTTAGCTAAGTTTAGTTTGCGTAATTATATTATGTTAATGATTTGATGATAAAGATATGACTCTTGCTACATTCAAACATAATTAATTAGCATAACAAATATAATAAATCGCCTATCCAGTTTGACGCCCTAATATTAATAGGACATCAATTATGAATAGGCGTCTTTATTTTCTCAGATATAGCTTAACAAATTTTAATTTTCACAAGTCGAAAACTAAAAAAGAAATTTACATCATTGAATCTTCAAATATGACATCTTCCCTTTCTACTGGAAGTTTCATTACAAACTTAGCACCATGACTGAAGTCAGACTCTGCCGAAAGGACTCCCTGGTGTTTGTTTACCACCGTATTATACGCAATGTTCAGACCCAGTCCAGTCCCTTTTCCTGGTTCCTTAGTTGTAAAGAATGGGTCAAATATTCTACTAATTACACTTTCATGAATACCTGGACCGTTGTCTTCAACTTCTGCAACAATATATGCATCCTCAAGGTATGATGTGATTTTTATTAGTCCCAGCTCCGCCATGTTTAGGCTTGCAATTGCATGAGTCGCATTTACAATTAAGTTCAGTAGAACGTCGTTAATTTCACTGCCTTTTGCGCTAATTACTGGAAGTTCTGACAAATTGGTTTCTACATTTGCTACATACTTATATTCATTTCGTGCGACTATTAGAGTGCTTTGAATCCCTGCGTTCAGGTCATAATCAGAACGTTGCTGGTTGTCTACTCTTGAAAAGTCTCTTAAGTTTCTAACAATGCTTGTAACACGGTTTAGACCTTCTTGAGAGTCTGATATAAGCTCTGGCAGATCCTCAATGATAAACGTTACATTATCAGGGACTGTATCTCTATCTAAGGCTTGTATGTGTTCAATTAACTCGCTGAAATAGTCCTTTAAAACATCAAAATTACTGGATACAAATCCAATAGGATTATTCAGTTCATGGGCAACACCAGCAGCCAACTGACCAATAGAAGCCAGTTTTTCTTGCTGGATCATTTGGATCTGTGCATCTTCAAGTTGTGTCATAGTTTCTTTTAACTGGTCATGTTTACTTTTTAAATTCTTATGGGCATGTATGAGTTTGCTTTCTCTATCTTCAATTTTATTAGACATGTCAATAAACTGATTTATTAAAGATTGCAACTCAACAATACTAGAGTCTGTGATTTCGATGTTGGTTTTATCCCCTTCAGCAAGTTGCAATGCCATACATCTTATTTCATCTATTGGCAAAACAATTAAACGTTTCCCAGCAACAACAAGTAGTAAAATTGTTGCTCCAGTGAAAATTATAATTGCACCTACTAGAGTAATTAGAAGGTTGTTTATCATGCCAGATGCTTCCTCGTTACTCATAGTGATTACAAGTTTAAGTCCCATTTCTTCTATTGTATCAACACCGGTTAAACCTTCTACGTCTGAACCTACAGTCAATACCTTTGAATCACCAGAATAGAGTTCAAACTTCATGTCGTCAGGTAGGTTATTGATTTCAGAATCATTAAAGATGTCTGCCATAGGGATTTCTGCTGTTAGTATTCCCTCCACACTGTTGGCGTAGGTAATAGGAACTGCTATAACCCACCAGTAGAGGTTGTCTTCTAAAGTACCAATATAATATGGTTCTTCACCATTAAGTAGCTTTATCATCCAATCTAAGTTTGTAGATGCATCCTTTAAATCTCGAGTAGATTCCTTATAGAGTAGTTCCCCTTGGAAATCATATAGACTAGTATTATAATCCTTGTTCAATACCATCAAGCTATCCAAGTAGTCTTTTATAGATTCATCGTTATCGTTTGGATGTAATACACTTTGTACAACTAAAGGCTGGCTTGCTACATCATCCAAAGCCGTTTTTCTTACATCTAAAAAACTGACCACAGAAGCACGTATGAATTCAACTTCACGTTTAATGTGTGCTTCATCAATATTTTCTATAGTTGACTGAAGCTGTGTAAATATAGCCACAAGGATGAAACATCCCATAAGTAAAATAGGAATAGTAGTGATTAAGGTTATGAATCTCGATAATGATATTTTGCCTTTATTCTGTCTCATAAGACCACCCTTTATTACTCAACAAGAATTATGGAGTTATCTTCGTTATAGTATGCCATTCTGAAATCGTTAATGTTCAGTGCTTCATGGGCATCGATATTATTTTCACTATAAACTGAAAATGGTTTATTATAAGTCTTAATCAATCCTTCAACTGGTTCACTAATATTTTCTAGTGATTTACGAAGTTCATTTCGTTTTAATGGAATACTTAGGTCTGAATCAACGGATTCCATGGCTTTGATCATGAGTTTTGTTAGGTCATATGCATGAATGAATCCAGTCGGAGCTTGGATATCTTCAGGTTTTTCTACTTCCCCAGGATACAGTAAATATGTGTTTTCTAAAACTTGACCAGCTATGGTATGTCCTTCTATGTTTAAGAAGGAAAACTTAGTCTGAAGGAACTTAAGGTCTAACAATGCCCTCATATCAGCGCTGATGACCTCTTGGAAATCTCCACCTGTGATTCCCCAGTGACTCCGAATTGGTAATCGTTTATGTTCATCAATTAAAGTCATAGCTTCTGCAAAAACTTTTCCTTCTGGAGCATTCCCAACAAAGAATATTACATCCGCACCCGACTCATGGGCTTCTCGTAGGATGAGTTTAGCTTGATTTATACCTAAGCTCCAGTTAAACCAAGCAATCCCAGCTGGCACTATTTCTGATTTTGCAAGGGCTGAAGTCATTGTCTTTTGATTGGATGTTCCCCAGCCGGTATCTTCTAGAATTAGATAAGGGCTAGAAAAGCCTTCACTCAATGCATAGTCACTTATAAATTCCCCAGCTTTAGTGTCATCTACTGATAATCGGAATATCCAGTTGTTTTCCGATGGATATCTTGTGATTGGTCCAGCAGCAGCCCATGGATCTAATGTAAGTATCCCATTCTCATTAATGAAATCTCTGTTGTCTAGAACGGGTGGTGAATGTAGACCTGTAAAGAGTAAAAGTGCTTGTCTATCTTCGATAAATGTGTCTAAATGTTGTTTGGCTCTTTGAGAACTGCCTTTATGGTCTAAGAGCACAACTTCAATCTTTTGATTATGTATTTTGTAGTCAACCTCTGCCAGTGCTGCAGTTATCCCTTGTTCAATAGAACGCCCAGATGATTTAGATATGGACTGGTCTGCACTTAAATACAAACGTATCGTGTCAAATGAGCCATCACTTTGACTAGGTTCACTCCCTGTTTGATTTTCTTCACTTAGGTTTGTATCTTCGCTCGATGTAGTGACTTCTTCTAAAGCGTCTTCTGTGTTTTGGGGTGCGTTGCATGCAGATAATAGTAGTATTGTTAGAGCGATGATGAGTAGAAAGTAATTCTTATGTTTTAACATTACACCATCTCCTTTATATATATGGATAAACATATTATCAGGTTGTATACCCATTGATTGGAAAAATAAAAAGTAGACATAAAAAAACATGTCTACTTAAGGTCGCTAAATTAAAATTTATTCTTTTAAGTTGTCATCACTTGATGGTGTTTTGAATGGGAATAGACTTTGCTCGTCATATTCTTTTTCGCCAAGTTCAACTTTCTCTCTAAGTTTTATTGTAAGTTCTTCTTCAAACTCAATACTCGGCTTTTCATTTATTAAATCCATATCCTCTTCATCATCATCTTGACTTAAGGTTGCAAGACAAATGGCGATGAACAAAGTTTCTAATTCCTGATCGTCGAGATCAACATTGGTTGAGACAATTTCAGCCGGTTCAAGATCATGAATAGATATAGTGTGTTCCATAAATTCTGCAAAAGCAACAACTTTATCTTTTACCTGGCCCGTCTCTTCATTCTCTTCTGAGATCAAAGCATATTGTAACTGTGAAGGGACAAATCCAACACCTTTAAGTCCTTCAAACAGCACCTTACATAAACTAACTATATGGGCATCAACTTTTAATTCTGCAGTGAGCTCATGTTGTATGGTATCAAATGTATATTCTTGTAGTAGGTCTCCAAATTTCTTTAGTGCCATTATAGACTCCTTAGTAAATGACTAACGTTCAGCCATACATATTATTATTTATACTCTACCTTCTATTACACTATAAATGGGAAAGAATTTCAATACCATTACCATGAATGTTGAAGATTCATATATAAGATTTTTATGTCTGAGAGATTCATGAAGAGGTTGATGCATTTATTTAGTTGATCGTTAGCTTGGTTTGGATTCGATAAACAAATTGATTTTTTAGAATATAGACTATTCTCAAAGATTTTTATCGAAATGTCCGATGAAAAAGAGGGTATCAATTCGAATAACGAATCGATACCCTCGGATTATATATTATATGTGATCATTCATTATGGATAATATATTCAAGACGTTCTTCATTAATATCTTCTTCAATAAAGGATCTGGTGTAAATGCCACCAGCGGACTCTATAATATGTTGTGATGATTCGTTCATTCGATTTACAGTAAGGTAAACATCATCAATACCGAACGTATGTGCTTTTTTAAGGCCAAGTTTTAAAATCTCATGCCCAAATCCTTTACCTCTAGCACTTGGTTTAATGTCATAACCAAGGTGGCCTGCATAGTCAACACGTTGGTGCCGAATACGTATGTTTCCCAGCACTTCTATCCCCTCTTCTGAATCATTCACCAGCCAGAAGGTTGAAAAGGGTACCCAATCCTCTTCAATGTTAATACCCTTTGCATAACCTTGAAGTGTTTTAATGTATGCTTCATAATCATTTAAGGCATCTTTGTATTTACCCATGAAGTAGGTATCCTTATGTCGGATATAATCCCAAACTAAAGACTGGAATGCTTCTTTGAGTTCTATACTTGGTTCAAGCAGTTTTAATGTCATTTTACCTCCTCGTCAAACCATAGAGACAGATGTTCTTTGTTTTTCATTGCGCGATTTATACTTGCGCGAGAGCCTGGGATAGACTTATAAATGTGTTTCATTAAATCACCCATTTGTTCTCTATTCGTCTGTTTATCAACAGGACATTCACTCTTAATAACCGGAATATCGTGTTTGTTCACATAACCTATGACTTGGTGTTCTGTGACTTCTAAGAGCGGTCGGATGACTGTAACCTGCGATTTTTCAAGTAATGTTGAAAACTCCATAGTCTTCATTCGGCCGGTGTTAAACATGTTCATGAATAGAGTTGCAACAGCATCATCATTGTGATGGCCTAAAGCCAGTTTGTTGTAACTGTGTCTGTTCATTACATCTGTTAAAGCACCACGACGCATCTTGGCACATAGTGAGCAAGGATTTTTCTCTTGGCGTGTTTCGAATACAATTTGATAGATTTGAGTTTTTTCTTCGTAGAATGGAATGCCAAGAGCATCACAGTAATCTTGCATTTCCTCAGAACGAAACCCTTCGAACCCTGGGTTTATAGATATTGCACAGAGTTCAAAGGGTATAATGTTATAGTTTTGAAAGGCTTTAAGGGCATGTAATAGAGCCATGCTGTCTTTGCCACCAGATAGGCCAACTGCAATGCGGTCTCCTGCTTGAATAAGACATTTTTCTTGGATAGTATTACGTAGTTGTGCCATGATTGATTTCATAATTACTCCTGTGTTTCAAATGTTCATTTAAAGATTGATCAACTATATATACATCGGTTCGTTTGTTATTGTTCTTAGGGTCGTTATATTCGCCTGCTTTAAACAATTTGAGTTTACGAGCAATCTGTTCACCGGCTCTATTATCTTGTGTTACAGCAACCACAATGCGTTGTAAACCCAGTTCGTTTAGACCAAACTCGAGACAGGCTCTTGATGCTTCAAGACCGTAGCCATTCATTTGATAGGGCTTATGAATAATATATCCTAAACAAACTTCTTTTAGGCCATTCACCATCTTTAAGGTGAATCCCACATCCCCTACTATTTTACCATCTTCTTTTCTTTGCACAATATATCTTCCAAATTCGTTTCGTGCATAGGACTCCATGGTGGTCAAAATCCAAGTCCGAACTTCATCTTTAGTAAGTGGATTTTGTAGATGCTGCATTGTACTTTCATCAGAAAGTATCTTGTAAATATCTTTAAAATCGACTTGATTCATTTTTCTAAGAATGAGTCTGTCTGTGTCTAAAACATGGTGTGACGTGTCTAACTTTTTTGAGTCTTCATCACCGATATCCCATGTAAACCAACCTATTAAGCCGCCAGATAAGAGGACAAACACGATCATTTGTGATTGGAAAGCATATACTTCTTCCCATGTCCACCCGAGTACATTGATTTCTCTATATATACCTAAACCAACATTAACGATGGTCCAAATGATTGAGAAAAATACTATATATGCAGTACGACCTAAACGTCTTAATTTTCCCCATCTCCAGAACTTAAATCTGTTCATGAACACACCTCCAGTTATTTTTATGGTTAATTCATTCTAACCATTAAACATGACAACTAAATTAGTTTACATAAAATAATTACGTCTTGTTATTTTAGCGTTTTTTGAAGTAAAATAATAAAATTAGAATTATTACAGTTTATTATACCCAATTTAAGTAAAGGAATTTCAGTTAATCATTGTGAAATTCTTACTTTGTATTTTTAGCTGGACTCAATTGTTTTGAGAACGTGAAAAGCCCCAATTCAAATGAATTGGGGCCTTTCTCTATTTAAGCCATACTTCTGTGATGAAGAGGATCACCAAAATATATACACCGGCAAAGCCGAGGACAACTGGAAAGAAGATCTGCGCCATGGCTATACACATAGCTTTGAAATCGGAATCATCCAGTTCAAAATCAAGTTGATCTGAAGCTTGGAAGTGCGCTGCGTGTTGATTCGATTTCGTTTCTTTTTTCTTTTTCTTAAATACATCTTCTTCCGATGGCATAATGCCATTTGTCATCCATTTCATATTGTTGTTCTCCTACTCTCCCATTGGGAAGTGACATGCGATGAAGTGCTTGTTACCAATATCTCTAAACTCAGGTATATCTTTTTTACATTTGTCTACAGCTTTAGGACAACGTGTGTGGAACTTGCAACCCTGTGGTGGATTAGCTGGTGATGGAATGTCACCACTCAGTATTACACGGTCTCTCTTACGCGTTGGATCTGGCTGTGGAATTGCTGAAAGCAGAGCGTGTGTATATGGGTGACGTGGGTTGTCGAACATTTCTTTTTTCTCTGAAAGCTCAACAAGATCACCTAAATACATAACGCCAATTCTATCACTGATGTGACGAACAACACTTAAATCGTGAGAAATGAATAGGTATGATAAACCCATTTCTTTTTGTAAGTCTTTCATCAGGTTAATAACCTGTGACTGAATGGATACATCCAGAGCAGATACAGGTTCATCAGCAACAACGAATTTTGGTTCAAGTGCCAGAGCACGGGCAATACCGATTCTCTGACGCTGGCCACCTGAAAACTCATGTGGGTATCTGTTTACGTGGTAGTCTGCAAGACCACACATTGTTACGATATCTACAACACGCTGATCTAGTTCTGGACCGCGTTTGTATAAACCATGTTCAATAAGTGGTTCTTTGATCATTTCACCAACAGTCATACGTGGGTTTAGTGAACTGTAAGGATCCTGGAAAATGATCTGCATTTCAGTACGTAGATCAACCAGTTCTTTTTTGTTCATATCAGTTACACTTTTTCCATTGTATTCAATCGTACCTTCTGTGGGTTCAAGAAGTCTTAACACTGTACGACCCGTTGTAGATTTACCACAACCAGACTCGCCAACAAGACTTAATGTTTCTCCTGGCATTATATCGAACGTTAGGCCATCACATGCCTTAACATGACCAACTGTCTTTTTAAGAAAACCACTTTTAATAGGAAAGTGCTTCTTTAAGTTTTTTACGCTTACTAATGGTTGTTGTGACATTATGCTTGACCCTCCTGTACTACGAAGCAGCTCACCTTGTGACCAGGTTTAACTTCTTTAAGTTCTGGACGCTCTTTTCTACACTTGTCTACTGCAAATTTACAGCGTGGTGCAAAGGCACAACCTTCAGGTAGATATAGAGGATTCGGCACAGAGCCTTCAATACTATCTAGGACTTCACGATCCTCGTCTAACTTTGGAATCGAGTTAATAAGACCAACAGTATATGGGTGTTTAGGTGTTGCATAAAGCTCTTTAACTTCAGCTTCTTCAACAACTTTACCAGCATACATAACAACAACATAGTCAGCCATTTCAGCTACTACACCAAGGTCATGGGTAATCATCATGATTGCTGTGTTCGTTTTAACTTTAAGGTCGTTCATCAGTTCTAGAATCTGTGCTTGGATTGTTACGTCTAGTGCTGTTGTTGGTTCATCAGCAACAAGAACCTTTGGCTCACAAGCAAGTGCCATTGCGATCATAACACGCTGGCGCATACCACCTGATAGTTGGTGTGGGTATTCGTTAACAATAGCCTCAGCTCTTGGAATCCCAACCATATTTAGTAGATCGATTGAACGTTGATGTGCTTGTTCTTCTGACATATCTTTGTGTAGCATTAAAACTTCTGAGATCTGGAATCCAATTTTGAATACCGGGTTTAAAGAAGTCATAGGTTCCTGGAAAATCATTGAGATTTCATTACCACGAACAGCTCTGTACTGGTCATCTGACATTTTTGTCAGTTCAGTACCCATGTATGTAATCGATGATCCGTCAAGAATCTTACCTGGCTTTGAAACCAGACCCATTACAGACATAGATGTTACCGATTTACCACATCCAGACTCGCCTACAACACAAAGTGTCTTACCAGCTTGGATGTTGAATGAAACGCCGTCAACTGCTTTGACAACGCCTTTATCTGTAAAGAAGTGCGTACGCAGATCTTTAACTTCTAAAATATTTTTAGACATGGCTATTCCTCCTATAATTACTTCGTCTTTGGATCTAGTGCATCTCTCAGGCCATCACCTAATAGGTTAATACTCATAACCGTTAGGAAAATTGCAATTCCTGGAGGCATCCATAGCCATGGTCTATTCGTAAGAATGTAGAAATCACGTGCATTTTGCACCATGTTACCCCAAGTTGGTGTTGGTGGTGCTACACCTAAACCTAGGAATGATAGTGCTGATTCTGTCATGATTGCACCAGCCATACCTAGTGTCGCTGATACGATGATGTAAGCAACTGTGTTTGGCAGAAGGTGCTTTAAGATAATTCTCTTATCAGAAAGACCTAGAGCCTTAGCTGCTTGCATGAATTCTTGTTCACGAAGTGATAATATTTGGCCACGGATCATACGTGCTAGACCTGTCCAACTTAGTAGACCGATAACCATCATAGTTATGTACATTTTGAACTCAGCTGGTAGCCTTGCACCAACTACCGCAGAAACAGTAATGGCAAGAGGTAAGAATGGGAATGACATTACAATTTCGACAATACGCATACATAAATTGTCTACCCATCCACCATAATAACCAGCGATACCACCAATTAGAGAACCAAGTACTACAGAGATTAATACTGCAAATACACCAACCTGTAGTGAAATTCTTGATCCGTGAAGCATTCTTGTAAGGTAATCACGACCAAGTTGATCTGTACCTAACCAGTGCTGTGCACTTGGTGGTTTGTTAATTTGTGTATAGTCCATATGATCAAGAGTATATGGAGAAATAAGTGGCGCAAATACTGCACCTAATATAAGAAGGATAAGAATAATTCCACCTGCCATAGCAAGTTTGTTTTTTCTAAATCGCTTCCAAGCCATTTGCCATGGCCCTTCAATACTTTCATTTTGAGCTTTATTTACATCAACTGCTACTGCAGTATCATTCGTCTTTAACATCGTTATGCCTCCCTAATCTACTTTGACACGCGGATCAACCAGTGCGTATCCGATGTCTGCAAGCAGGTTACCAATAAGTGTAAGGATCGCATATAACATCATAATAGCCATCATTAAGTTGTAATCTCTCATTGTAACCGATTCAAGCAGTACGCGTCCCATTCCAGGCCAGTTGAAAATTGATTCTGTAATTACAGAGCCACTTAGTAGGAAGATTAGCGAGTAACCTAATAGCGTAACGATTGGAAGTAAAGCATTTCTAAATGCATGTTTGTAAATAACAACCTTTTCATTTAGACCCTTCGCACGAGCTGTACGGATATAGTCTTGGTGAATAACCTCTAGCATACCGTTTCTTGTGTAACGAACATAAGATGCTAAAGAACCGATTGTCATAACGATACCTGGTAGAACCATGTGCTTTGTAACTTCTAGTGCATATGCAAAGCCTGTTGAATCACTACCAGCTTCAATCATACCGTTGATAGGTAAGATTTTGAGTTTAACAGCAAAAGTATAAATAAGTAATAGTCCAAAGAAGAACGACGGTAATGAAAGTCCAATTAAGGAGAACACCGTCCAGAAGTTGTCAAAGACGGAATACCGTTTTACAGCAGAATGAATCCCTACAGGTATTGAAATACCAAATGCTAGAATAAACACAGGGATATTAAGAATAAAAGTATTCTTAAGGTATGTACCAATAACATCCTTTACAGGTTTTTGGTAAATGAAAGATTTTCCTAGGTCTCCCTCAGCAACACGGCCTAACCATTTTGCATATTGGATATGCATTGGATCATCTAAACCAAGTCTTTCTCTTTCAATTGCTTTTTGTTCTGGAGTTGCTCTTGGATCCAGATTGGTACCAACAGGCGAACCCGGTGCTAGTTTGATGATTCCGAAGATACACATTGAAATAACGAGTATAACTGGAATCATGTGTAATAGTCTCTTTAAAATATACTTTGACACAATAATCCTCCTGAGCTCCACGCTTTAAAAAAAGGGGTTCGGCGCAAACCGAAGCCCCTTTTCTCTCTTTATATATTATTGAGTGATTTCGATATCTTCTACGTGGAACGCCCAGTTTTCGTAAGGAGAAACTGTGAAGTTCTTCACGCGAGCATTAGCTACGTCCCAATCTTGAGTCTGGCTGATGAACATGTAAGGTAGTTCCTCATTCATCTTAAGAGCAAACTCTTGGTAGATTGCAACACGCTTTTCTTGATCAAATTCTACAGAACCTGATTCAAGAAGTGCATCGATGTCGTCATTTCTTAGACCAATTGAGTTGTTACCATCAACAACGTCGAATTGTGAGTGGAATGTAGAGTAGCTTGAGCCTGGGTCAGTCGTTAGAGACCAAGCCATGTTGTAAAGGTCGAAATCTCTTTCAGTGTATACCTTTTCAACTAGAGTGTTGAAGTCCATTAGGTTAGCTTCAACGCCAACGCCAATCTTCTTCCAGTCTGCTTGTAGCATAGGAATCATTGTTTCAACGTAACGAGAATCAGTGTAAGTATCCCATACAAATTGTAGCTCTTGGCCATCTTTGTCACGAGTACCGTCACCATTTGTATCTGTCCAACCAGCAGCTTCTAGCATTTCGATAGCTTTTTCTGGGTTGTAAGTATATGGGTTAACTTCGTTTGTGTATGCCCATGATACTTGTGAAATTGGAGTGTTACATACAGTTGCATTTCCATTGTAGTAAATTTGGATGAATGCTTCACGGTTAAATCCGTAAGTTAGTGCTTGACGTACATTCTTATCTTCAAAACGTGGGTCACGTAGGTTGAAGCCCATGTAACCGTACGAGTTAGCTTGGTAAGGGTGTACATTTACAAAGCCCATATCAGCAAGCTGAATTTGGTTTTCTTCTTTAGCAGCAACACGTAGTTGGATATCTACAGTACCTGCTTGTAGTTCTTGCATAAGTGTATCTACAGTAGTGAATTTAGTGATAAGGTTTTTAGTCTTAACTTCACCACCGTACCAGTTTTCGTTAGCTTTGAACTCAGCAAATTGCTTTGGCTCAAACTTTTCGAATATGTAACGACCAGAACCTAGGATATCCATAGCGTTCATCTTGTCACGTAGTGATTGAGATTCGCCTTTAGCGAAACCGTAGTGGTGCTCTGGCATGATACCCATTTCTAGGTTCCAGATGTTATCAGCTTTTGCAGTTACAAAAGTGAATGCTACAGTGTACTCATCAATCATTTCGATGCCAGCTACGTGATCAGCGTCACCAGCTTGGTAAGCATCATAACCTTCTAGTTCGTGTACTGCTGAGTTGTAACGACCATCGTATGATGGATCACAAAGTGCAGTGAATGTGAAAACAACGTCTTTAGCTGTTAGTGGTGTGCCGTCCCAGAACTTCACATCATCTCTTAGCTTGAAAGTGTACGTTTTGTTTTCGTTAGATAGTTCGTAACTTTCAGCAACTTCACTAACTACGTTACCTTCTGCGTCGTTTGTGAATAGACGGTCAAACATAATTCTTACTAAGTAACCATCATATGTTGTTGAGTAGTATGCAGGTAGTAAGTCGCCTTTAGCTTCTGTCATACCTACAACCAGTGTGTCTGCAGCGTTGCTACGCTCTACTGCAGGGTTGTCAATTGCCTCGTCCGCTTCGATGTCTACCGAAACTTCAACCTCAGCTGGTGCTGTTTCTGTTGCTGCTTCTTGTGCCGGCTCTGTTGCGCCACCGCCACAACCTGTTAGTGCTGCGCCTAGTACTAGTGAAAGCGCTAGCAACCATGTGATCTTTCTCTTCATAAGTAATCCCCCTCCTCATTTTTGTTTGGATTCTTCTAAAAATCATAGAAGTGAAGAGTAATAATGTATGCTAAACAGCTTTTGCTGTTATAGCCGTTTACCTCACCTTTGAAACCAGAGGTGAAATGACTGAAGACACCGAGTATCGTTTGGCACCTTCTCTTTTTGATTCTTTATCAGACAACTTATCATTTAAGAAAGTACTAATATCATTATGAAGTTGTAGTGCTTCTTCTTTTGTTAAATAGTACTCACTGTTGTAATTGATATATTGACCAATCGTAGAATCTTTGTTCGCATTAAACTTCTTTGATTCACTTGCTAAGTGGAAATCTTTAGCCACCCTGTCAAATAGCGACAGAATTGCTTTATCCATCGTCTGTGCCATTTTTTCATCAGACTGCATTGATTTGCTGTCTAAGACAAAAGTCTTCGCTACGGGCTCGTAGTACTTTTCAATAACCCCATATTTCGGCTTCTCACAGACTAATCTGACAATTCCGACTTTTTCAAGTGTTTTCAAATGGTAATTCACTTTTGAATGTGGTTCGCCAAGTTTTTCCGAAATTTGCTTCGCTGTGGCAGGTTTGTTTTCAAAAGCATGTATGATCTGAATTCTATAGCTATTTGATAAAGCTTTAAGCTGTGCCAGATCATCTACAACCAAAACGTCCTTCATATGTATGACCCCTATACAGTTTTATCGTTACATAAAAATTAATTTGTACATAACAATTTATTAATATTATACGGAGTTTGAAATATTTCGTCAATAAGAAATTTTAACGGTGAGTTTACAATTACAAAGATTGGATAATATAAAAGACACTTGGTCACAATACCGCACAATCAAGGGATTGCAATGCCTTTGTCTGGTTTCATAATATTGGATATATTGAACGGAATACCCACTATATAGTTAGAGTTTGAATGTTTTGTAACATAATATATAAATATATCCCCTTTCGTAATAATTGAATGTAGACGTTAAAAAAACACCCTGTAAGGGTGTTTTTTTAACGTCTACATCAACTTTATTAGAATATGTCTACTATCTCTATATTAGGATGATGAGCAAGGTTCATAAGTTTTCCATCGACTCTTATAATTGGTCTGTTTGGACTCAGTTTATGGAAAAATGCGATGTTTCCAATAAGTCCGTTATCGAGTTTGATGGTGCAACCTACAAAGAGTTTATATATATTGCTATAGAATACTTTAAACAATACAGAATCAATTTTACCAGCATTCTTATTTTCTTCTAGTTCTTTTAGTGCATCTAATGGATGTATTCTGGAACCATACACTTTTTTTGTTGTGCAAGCATCAAATATATCAACAATGGCTATAATCTTTGAGAAAAAATGAATCTTATCTTCTTCTTTTCCACCAGGATAGCCACTTCCATCAAGTCGCTCATGGTGTTCAAGAGCAACGGTTACAACAGCTTCAGGAAGTCCTTCAACCTTGCTCAGTTTCTTATACCCATAAAGTGAATGATTTTTAACTTCTTCAAATTGCTCTTGGGTTAGTTTACCTGGAATCTTAAGTATTTCCATTGGTATAAAAGCTTTGCCAATGTCATGTAAGGCCCCCGCCAACATAAGAACTTGAATATCATCTTCTGAAAACTGCAACCAAGTCCCCATCATACCTGCCATTAATGCAACATTGAGGCAATGCCTTGCACTGTATTCATCTTTCAGATTGAGTCTTTTTAGTTCCATCAACATAAAAGATTTTTGAGGAATTGTTGCGATTAAATTTTGCAATGTAGATTCAATTTTTTCTTTTGCGGTTTTGTTTAACTGTCCTGAATTTTGGAATACATCGTGTAATGTATGTTGAAACTCTGTATACTGTTCTTTGATCCAGTTGTCATCAACCGTTGCAACTTCTATATACACAAAATCTAACCCTTGATTTTCAAGAACTGAAATGTTCTGCTGTGATAGTTTTTTTCCTTTCTTTAAAACAAGTAGGTCAAATTTCCCGTAAACATCCTCCCCAAGTACCATGCCCTCTGATAAATTTTCAATCTCAATTAACAATGGTTTCCCCATACCATAGTCCCCCTACTACAGATTTTTAAAGCGATAATGCTTGCAATGTAAGCATTTTACTGCCTTTGGCATAATTTTAACATTACCATAGTAGAAATGCAAAGTATAAATGTATATCGACTTTTTTCGACAATGTTTTCAAAAACACATGTATGTATATATTATATGTTCTAAAAAAAGGAAAAGAACCCCTCAATTATCGAGTGATCCTTAATCAGAACTATTCTTTTTTATGAGACTTAAAATGTTTTTTATCCCTATACATCCGTTCGTCTGACAGTTTTTCTAAGGCAGGTATATCTGCAGCCTCTTCAGGAAAACTTGCTAGTCCAAAACTAAAGGAACCATAAAAGACTTCTTTATTATAGACCATAGGAAGTTCAGTGAACTCAAGTTGTATTTGTCTTAACTTGCTCATGAGCATATGGATGTTGCCACCAAAGAAAAGAGCGGAAAACTCATCCCCACCTGTTCGTGCAAACCTATCAGAATCTCTGAACTGACTTGAAACATAATCAGCAAATGTCTTAATATAGAGGTCTCCTGCTTGATGACCAAATGAGTCATTAATTTTTTTTAAGCCATCTAAGTCAAATGTCACAAGGGTCAGACATGTTTGTTCTCTTTGGGCAATTTTGATACGGTCCTCAAATATTTCCTCAAAATGACGTCTATTCATAAGATTTGTCAGTACATCAAATTGTGAAAGGTGCAGAGTTTTCTGATACAAGGTGTAGACCTGATACATTATTGGTGTTTGTTCTAGAACATAGTTGGCAAGTTCTAGGTGATTGCTATTGTATGCATTTTCCTTAGACGTTGCTAGAGTTATAATATGTGCTAGTTTGTCATGATAAAGAATTGGTAAAATCAGTCGTGAACGTACATGTTGTCCATTACAAATAACAAATGGTGGTAAAACAGAGTCTATCATTTTGTACTCTTTTTCATCAAGAATTGCAGCATTTCTATGTCCGTTGTCAATATATTTCATGATTTCAGCAACATCTAAATCATCAGCTAGCTTACATACAGTGTTTAGTTTTGGGCCTTGACACTGTGTTAAGGTGATTAATGATTCACTCCTAACTTCGAGTATACACCCACCTTCAGCAGGTTCTATAACTTCTACAAGTTTTTTTAGTAGGGCTTCATACATTGCTTTGGGACTGGTGTAATTTACAATATTCTGGTTTATTTCAATTAATGCTTCTTTTAATAAGTTCATGTCGGCAATCTGTCTTTTTATTCTATTTTGCTCAGTTATATCTAACATTACACCTACAAGACCCATAACATTGCCACTTGAGTCCGTATGAACGGCTTTATTAAATACCACATCATGATAAGTTCCATCTGCATATTTAACTTGTGCTTCATATACTTGGTGACCTTTGTTCTGCATTAACTCCATGTCTGCTTTGTGGTATACATCTGCTAGAGTACTGGGTGCTACATCATATACCGTTGAGCCAATAATTTCAGATTTGGGTATGCCCAGGTAATTACTAAATGCAGTATTGCAGAATTGGTATTTTCCTTCATTGTTCTTATAAAAAATTGGATTTTGAATGATCTCTAATAAAGTATCCAGGAATTCAGAATCCTTTTCTAACTCAGATTCATAATATTTTAACGCAGAGATGTCTTGTATAACCCCTGTCATTTTTAGGGGCTTACCTTGATCATCAAAAATATATACACCATTAACCCTAACCCACTTAGTTAAGTTGTCTGGACAGGAAAGTCGATACTCCATGGTTACTATTTTTCTGTCATTAAGGGCTGTTTGAACAGCTTCTTCAAATCGGGACCTAAAATCTTTATGGATGATGTTGTTCGCTAAGTACTCAAATGAACCGTCAAAAGCTGCTGGATCAATACATGAGATTAACATAGCTTCTTTAGACAGTGTGACTTTACCGGTGTTGACATCCCACTCCCAGATACCGAGAGATGCATTTTCTTCAGCTGCTTTTAATAGTGCCAATAATTCATTTAAACTTCTTTCCATAGTATGCACCCCCTATAATACTTATCTATACCCTTCTGACTCTGTGAAGTTTCATAAAAAGCCTTAGGTGAAATAAAGATGCAAAAAAGCAAAAACCCTTGAACATGTACAAGGGTTTGCGCAGGAAGTTAACTTCCCCCTTTGTAGGTTCAAGGTTTTTGCTAAAACATGGGGCGTTCGTGTTTGTCACGATGATTTTGTATGACAAGCAGGATATCTGCTGTCACCCGAAGGTTATGATCTCATTGAATGAGATTAGGAGACAGGTAGCTCAAGCTCCTGTCCAGCATATATAGTATTTCCACTCAAAGCATTGTGTTTGCGGATATCGTAAATTATTTTTCTAACGTCTTCTTCTTGGTCATAGTGTTCTTTATTAAAGTCAGCTGCAATGGACCAAAGTGTGTCACCAGATTGAACAGTATATGTAATCGTTTGTTCAGTTAATTTTTCAGGTGCATCGTTATTTTCAAGCGTAGCAAAGGCGATCATACTTGTACTTAAAAGGAAAACAAAGATTAATGTCATGCTCATAGCGAATCTAGTTTTGCTTACAATTTTCATTTTTCTATTTCTTCTTCTCTGATTTGAAGATTTCATATTTCTCCCTCCATCTAGAACCTATGTTCTCAGAACGTTTGTTCGTTTTTATTATATACGAACATGCGTTCTTTGTAAAGAGGAATCGAACTTATGTTTGATTTTTATTTTTTGTCATGCTATACTATAGTAAAATGAACGGTTTTAGAAATTATCTATATTTTGGATTTAGATGTGACGGCTTGTCAACATAATACATATTGAGGATTTGAGGTGTTTTTAATGCATGGTGATTTAACAAAGAAGCAGCAAATCATTTTGGATTTTATACGAGAAGAAGTACAAAAAAAGGGTTACCCACCATCAGTTAGAGAAATTTGTGAAGGTGTTGGACTTAAATCAACATCGACTGTACATGGTCATCTTAATAAGTTAGAAGAAAAAGGTTTTATCAGACGTGACCCAACAAAACCAAGAGCCATTGAATTATTAGGTGGGACGGACAATGTTGTTCCATTTAAGCGTGACACTGCATATGTGCCAATTGTTGGTGAAGTTACTGCAGGCCAACCTATATTAGCTGTTGAAAATATTGAAGAAACCTTCCCTGTTCCTTCTGAGTTTGTAGAAAACGGAGAATTCTTCATGCTTCAAATTAAAGGTGAAAGTATGATTGAAGCTGGCATTCTAGATCGCGACTATGTTTTAGTTAAAAAGCAGTCCGATGCAACTAATGGTCAAATCATTGTTGCTTTAATAGAAGACAGCGCAACTTGTAAGACTTTCTACAAAGAAGATAACCGTGTTCGTCTTCAACCTGAGAACAGTTCTATGGACCCTATTTATGCAGACAATGTATCTGTATTAGGAATTGTTAAAGGTGTATTCAGACGTCTTTAACATAGTTTTTACAGGTAACTGTACGCCCCTATAAAAGATGTTATACCAATCAACTTGAGTGTATTTGGTGGTATTACACATATAGGTGTTGGTCGCAGCATAAGCCAATATAATATAGCTCAATAATAAAAGCTCAGCTATGATTTGATATGCTTCCCTAGTGGTAGACAGTTGAAATATAACAACTATCTACCACTAGGAGAGCACTTCAGATCAGCTGAGCTTTATTTTATTGTACAAGAGTAACTTATTTAATGAACATGTGTAACTTAGCATTCTTAAAGTGTTATGCATCTATTCCATGCATGGTTTCATAAGCTTTTATCATGTTATACAACATTATATTTGCAGGTGTTGCAATATCATGTTTTTGGCCTAATGCACAAACCGTTCCAGCAAACATTTCCACTTCAGTCTTTCGTCCAGCTTCAATATCCTGTAACATGGAAGTTTTTTTATTAGGACCTAGCCTTTCAAGTACTTTATACCATCGCCTAAGGTCCTCCTGGTTAAGTCCTATGCCTAACTTCTGAGACAGTTGAATAACTTCTTGCATGGCATCGTTCATTATATCTTGGGCATACTTGTTTTCTTGGAAGACCTTATAAGGTGCACCAAGGACTGCAGATGCTTGATTCACGCCTACATTAATCATAAACTTCCACCAGATATCTTTTTGGATGTTACTTGAGACCTTATAGCAAATGTCGGTGTCAGATAAGAGTTGTGTAAGCCTTTCAAGACAAGGTGTTTGTTCCCCAGAAAGGTCTCCTAAAATAACGACACCTGGATTTGTGAAATATAATATGTTCCCTTCTTTTACAGCATCAATTTCTACTATAAAAGCATGAATGACTTTATCTATTCCCCACCTTTTAGCAATCATAGCTTCAGAATCAATCCCATTCATTAAAGACACTATAATAGTGTCTGGACCAACTGAGCCGCTTAACAACTCTAGTCCTTCTTCTAAATGGGTATACTTAAGTGCCACAATAATTAAATCAGCAGGCTCAGTAACCGTTGATGGTGTAACGGCATGGATACGCATTGGTTCATTATTTACAAAGAACACATCTTTATCGTATCTAAGTTTTCTATTCTCATCACAAATAAATTCAAGGGTTATGGAATCTGAGGTGAGTTGGGAAGCTACGCCTAACCCAATTGCACCAGCACCTAAAATCCTGACAATCGCCATAGTATCACCTCTTATATTAGTTCATCATGTAGGCAAGAATAAGTTCAGTAGTTGCTTTAAGACCATCTTTATGCGTTCTTTCAAATGAGTGAGAAGCGTCAACGCCTGGACCGATAAGTCCGTGTTTAATATCATGTCCTGCACGTAACATTGCAGACGCATCAGAACCATAGTAAGGGTAAATATCAATTACATAATCAATATCATTTTCTTTTGCTAAATGGGTTAATGTTTTGCGCATGTCTAGATCGTATGGCCCTGACGAGTCTTTTGCACAAATTGTTACTTTGTGTTCATGAGAGGTTTGTCCGTCACCAGGGGCAGCCATATCTACCGCTAAGAACTCAAATGTTTTTTCTGGAATTGCTGAGTTTGCGCCATGACCAACTTCTTCATAATTACTTATTAAGAAGTGTGTTGTATAAGTTGGTACACGTTTTGAGTCTACGATTTCTTTGGCAGCAGCGACTAGGCATGCTACACAAGCTTTATCGTCAAGGTGTCTAGACTTTACATACCCGCTTTCAGTCACTTGAGTACGAGGGTCAAAGTAAATGAAGTCCCCAACTTCAATGCCTAGTTCACGCACTTCATCTGCACTTGTAACTTTTTCATCAATGCGAATTTCCATGCTGTTCTCATCTCTTTTATTGCTAGATGACTCTCCACCGTGCACATGAGAGGATGCTTTATTCGTTAGGATCGTACCTGTATATGTCTTACCTTCTGAAGTTGAAACAGTACAGTACTCCCCTTCAACGGCATTCCAAGGATATCCACCTATTTGAGTCATTTTTAAACGTCCACTTGATTTGATCTCTTTAACCATTGCACCTAATGTATCAACATGTGCAGAAATCACACGGTGTTTATTATCGTCTTGCCCTGCAATTGTAGCAATTAATGCACCTTTGTTGGTATATTGCGTTTGTACGCCAAGTGCTTCAAAGTAATCCTTAACAAGGGCTACAGCTTTTTTAGTATCCCCAGATGGACTGGGTGTATTTAAGATTTCTACCAGTTGTGTTATTAATAGTTCCATATTCATATTATGCCTCCGTTCTAGTCAGTGCGGCTTCTAAATCTGAATTTGTGAAAAGTTCAGCTTCTAACATACTGCTCAAACTTTTCAGGGCTCCAAATTTAGAGTGGTCATAAGTTAGACCGCCTTGGAAGTAAACTATATAAGGCGCACGAATAGGCGCATCTGCACTCAGTTCAATCGAAGAACCTTGTACAAAAGCCCCAGCGGCCATTATTACCTCTGAAGTATACCCTGGCATAGCCCAAGGGGTTGGCGTGACATAAGAGTCAACAGGAGCTGCAGCTTGAATGCCTTCACAGAACTTAATAACCTTGTCTGCACTGCCTAACTTAACAGCTTGAATAATATCACTTCTGTATGCGTTTGGTTGAGGGCAAACTTCACAGTTTAAAGATTCATAAAGTTTAGATGTAAAAATAGCCCCTTTAATAGCACCTGCAACCACATTAGGTGCCATAAACAAACCTTGGAACATACTACGCGTTTGTCCAAAGGTTAAACCACACTCTTTTCCAATACCAGGTGAAGTTAATCTTTCAGCTACTTTTTCAATCAAATCAGCTCGACCAACAACATAGCCACCTGTCAGGGCTAAGCCACCACCTGGATTCTTAATTAATGATCCAGCCATCATATCTGCGCCAACGTCTGTTGGTTCTTTATAGTCTAGAAATTCACCATAACAGTTATCTACCATAACAATTAGATCAGATTTAACAGCTTTTACTTTTTTAATAATGGCTTCAATATCTTTAATTTGAATTGCAGGTCGCCAACTATACCCTGCCGAACGTTGGATATAGATCATCTTTGTTTTGTCATGAATATTTTTTAAGATTTCATCAAGTTTAAAAGTCCCATCATCATTAAGATCTATACCTTTGTATGTAATGCCATAAACTTTTAAAGACTGGTCATTGTCTCCACTTATACCTATAACTTGCTCTAGGGTGTCGTAGGGTTTACCTGAAATAGATAACATCTCGTCTCCGGGACGTAGTGTACCTGTAAGGCACAGTGTTAAGGCATGGGTTCCATTCACAATGATTGGCCTCACAAGAGCATCTTCCGTATGGAAAACGTCGCTATAAACCTTTTCAAGGGCTTCTCGACCTGGATCATCGTATCCGTAACCAGTATGCCATGCAAAATGTGTGTCACTTACGCGGTTTTTTTGCATAGCATCTAGAACTTTAAGTTGGTTAAAAGATGCAATGTCATCAATCTCTTTAAATTTATCAGTAATTTGAGCTTCAACAGCACCTGAAAGCTCAATCAGATTATCTGGAATTCCTAGGGTGTTTAACATCGTGTTGCGGTTCATAATGCCTCCATGGTTGTACCTTCATACATAATATTTCGTCACCCTCCATATTAATGTATGAGGCATGTAAAATCAACCTTTTGGATATGCGCAAGACGGCCCTTCGTTTACAATGTTGTAAAAGCATGCTGGGTTGGCTGTAATGAGTTTATCCATTCTTTCTTTATCTATTCCCGCTTCAATACACTTTGGTATGAATATATCAAAGAAAGATGAACAAGCGTGTTGGTCTCCATACTGACTATATTCCTCGTAAAAGTCATAATCTTGTGAGAGTAAAATATATTTGCCGTATCCTTGGTCAAGAGCCCATGAAAGTAAGTCTAATTTCTCTTCATGTAAATCCTTTCTAATAATATCAAATCCAATCCACGCCCCTCTATCAAAAACATAATCAATCATGTCCTTATTTGATTCCTTATCTGCATGGGCCCAAAGGAACTTTCTAAGATCCAGTCCAGCTTCCTCTACCAAGTCAAGAATAGGTGGAACAAACTTAGCTTCGAGTATATGGCAATGTATTGGGAGTCCAGTAACTTTTGATGTTTTAACCGCTGCTAGAAGTAAATCCCTATCCACAGGCTGAAGTTGGCCCTTTTCAACTAGGAGTTTGATATAACCTGGACGAATAACAATACCTTCTTGTACATCCATACCGTCATTAAAATCTTTGATCCATTGATTACTCATTTGGTCAACAAAGTGGTCCTCAAGCATAGGGTATACAGACTTTAATATATTCATACCTGTACTCGGGATGATATGCAGGTCTAGTGCATGAGAGAGTTTTGATAAAAGTTTTAAGTTTTGCCCCCCTATTGGCGGAGATGCTTCCACAACTGCATTACAACCGGAACGTTTTAAGTCTTTGAGTAGTGGCATGAGGACTTCATATGTTTGAGCAATGTCTTGGTCATTATAGTTTTTCTCAAAGTACATGGTTTGTGCATAAGAATCATCACAGTCCCATTTAAAATGCTCATGACCAAGAGTTTTTCCTAAGTTTAATGGATTGATTGGACCTCTAACAGTTTGTATCATTTTACTTTCCTCCTATAAAATCAAGTACAGTTTGACTGGCTTCGCTAGGGTTTAATATCCACCCGTATGCATGTTGCCATTTTTCTATTTGATGAATGTGACAGTCATTGGTAAGTGTCATTAATGCATTCATAATGTCTATTTCCTTTTTCGTTTCAGGATCTGCATGGGGCAACATTAATACTGGACAGGATAGTTCCTTGTAATAATCCTCAAACTTGTAGGTATAATAATGTTTCATATATTCTACGAGTATGTCCCTAGACATCCCTGTTACGAACTGGCCATTTGGCAAAGGGTAAGCACCGTAGCGCATGATAGACTCAAATTGATCAATCCATATACCAGATTCAATAAACTGTGCTTTCGTTTGATCAATAAGGGCATCTAAACTAGGGGCACATGCTTCTTTACGATTTTTATATGTATTAATGGATGTTTCGACCATATTGTCAAAGGCTTGTTTTGGGCCATTAAAAATGCCATATGGTCCAAACTCACTGTATAATGCTCCTTCACAGGTTAATGACTGAACCCTGTCATTCATAAACCGTGTGAGTGCAAGTCCAACCTCTGCCCCCATGGAACTACCAACGATATGTGCCTGCCTTATCTGCAAAGCCTTTAAAACTTGCATGACGTCTTTGGCCATGTCATCAATATGGTAGCCTGATTTTGGTTTACTTGACTTGCCATGCCCCCTTAGGTCTATTAATACTAGACGATAAGACGATTGAAAGTGCGGAATGACTTTATCCCACATCTTTATATTGCCCCCACTATAGTGGAGAAAAATAATGGTTTCAAAAACATCAGTTGGGTTGTCTACCTTAGCTGGTATGTATTCATTAACGAAAATATCAAGTTCACCAGATTTAACGGTATAAGTATTCATGTGTACCTCCTATTGGTCTAATGATGTATAACAAGGCCTTTTGTCTTTAATAAGCATAATAAAAGAACACTGACATATACCTGTCAGTGTTCTGAAAATAAATTACAAATATTTTTTGTAAAGTTCTTGTGTTGTTTTGTTTATCTCTTCTAAAAAGGAAGGTGGCCCATGTAAGGTAACAGCATGTGGATTACTTAAAACCATGTCTTTTATAGACTGTTTATAAATTGTCTTTACATTAATCCTGAGCCATTCATGTATTGGCTCAATTATAGACTTGTTTATTGGAACATGTATTTGACCATTATGTGTGTTAAATTGTGATGAACTGGTAATTTCAATGTTACTTAAATAGTCATTGTCTTTTAAAACTCTGAAGAGAGCACTGTCAATTGTTAGATCATATTCAACTTCTTTAAACTTATCCGTTGCACTTTTAATAAGTGTGTTTAGGTAAGTATTTTCAAGCGGACTGATTTGTATTTTTTTGATTCTATCCAGTCTAAAACACCGCTTCTCTTGTCTAAGGTGACAATAAGCATTCATATACCATCCCCCTTCTTCAAAGAAGATGTTTTGTGGGGATACATGCCTTTCATCATAGGTATCTCGTTTAGGATTATAATAAGTAATATCTAAATTACGTGTTTCAATAAAACTATCTAAAACGGGATGTAATAATCCGTTTAAATACGGACTTGGCTCTAATCGATTTTGTCCGACATGTATATGTTTCATCAGCTCCTCGACCTTTTCCCTATCCATATCAGCTAATGTGTTTATAATCTTACTTTTCAGGAGTTGGTAGTCGGCAGTTAAATTGGGAAGTTTTATAGTCTCACCAAAGTTCAGAACAATTAAGAGCATGATAACTTCTTGTTCATTTAATGTAATACTGGGAATGAAATAGGTCTTGTCAATTTCATAACCCCCTAAAACCCCATCGTGACTAATTATGGGGACTTTTAATTGACTCAAGGCGTCAATGTCTCTATAAATGGTACGCATGCTTACTTCAAAATGCTCAGCCAACTCTTGTGCAGTCATTTTTCCGCGTTCTTTTAAAACATATATAATTCCATTTAATCGTTCCGTTTTTTTCATTTGTCACTCCAAAATCATATTAAATTGATTCATTCTACTCAGAGATAATGGACCATTTATGGGTAAATATAAATAATAATAAGTTGAATCCGTATTGCATGTATCCTTTCAAATTGCTAAGATGTAAAAGTTGGGTTTTACTAGTATTCGCGCTAGGAAATGGGGATTCATATGCATCATATCATAGATCTGTGGGAGAAAACTTCATCGAGACACCACTTTTATAAACTGATTAGTATCAGTTTAATTCTCATGTTTATTTTGACCCTTGTTTGCCCTAAGCGTCAGACGTGGGCTGCGCCAAGTGAGGTTGCCAACAGTCAAGACGTAACCATTGGTGTTTTGTCTTTCACTTCAAAAGAAGATACATTAAAAAAGTGGAATCCTCTAGCTAAGTATTTAACAGAGTCTATTCCTAATAGAAAGTTTCAAATAACCCCTCTATTTTATACTGAGTTTGAAAGTGTAGTTAGTTCTAAATCAATTGATTATATACTGACTAATCCAGCCCACTATATTGCCATTGGTCAAGACTTTGAGTTATCGGGGGCTATAGCAACCTTAACTGAACTTTCTGATGGTAAACCCCAATATGGCTTTGGGGGCGTTATTTTTACTAAAAATGAAAACAGTGCTCCAGAATCCCTTACTGACTTAGTTGGGAAAAAAATAAGTGCTGTATCTCAAAGTTCACTTGGTGGTTATCAAGCATCAGCTTTCGAATTACAGAAAGCGGGACTCAGACTAGAGTCATCAGTTGAAATCATTTTAACGGGTATGCCCCATAGCAATGCTGTGGACATGGTTATGAATGAAAAGGCAGATGCTGGATTTGTCCGAACCGGCGTCATAGAAGCACTTATTGAATCCGGTGAGTTACAGGCAGATGATCTGCGCATACTTAACCCACAAACATTTAAGGACTTTGACCAATATATATCGACTGACATGTATCCGGAGTGGCCATTTATAGCTTTATTTCATATTGAACAAAGAGATGCCCGTCGGGTTGCAGCTGCCCTGTTTTTAATGGATGAACATCCTGATATTGTAGAAGAAATTGGAATTTCGGGTTTTACTATCCCGTCGAGTTACCTGCAAGTTGAACTTCTAATGCGTTCACTTAAAATTGCGCCTTTTGACCATATTGAACCCATTACACTGTATGGCATTTGGGACCAGTACTATTTTGAGCTCCTAATCACAATTGGCTTGTTATTAACTATTTCTTATTATGCGGTGTATAAAGCGCGTATGGGTAAAGTCTTAAGCTCTAAAAACGATGAACTAAACAAAGCGACCTTACAACTTAAGAAAATGAATGAAGACCTAACCCAAATATCCATCAAAGATGCCTTAACAGGTCTTTATAACCGAAGACACTTTGAGGTGTTCTTTGCAGATAAGTTAAACCAAATTAAGAGACACAACAATGACTTAGCCATTTGTGTAATTGATATTGATAACTTTAAGTTTTATAACGACACGTATGGGCACCACATTGGTGATGCTGTACTCGTCAAAGTAGCAAATACTTTAAAAGGACAAGTCCATCGGTCACTTGATTTAGTTGCTAGATATGCAGGAGACGAGTTTATAATTGTCCTTTATGACGTGAACTTTAAAAGCCTTGATATGATGGCGGGTCGTATAATAAAAGCCATAGAAGATATTCAATTAGAAGCCCCAAATGGTGACTTGTTAACGGTCTCGATTAGTATGGGGGTTACAACAGCTAGTGGTAATTGTAAAACCACTAGTGAAGAACTCTTTAAATCAGCAGATAAGGCACTATTTGATGCAAAAGATAAAGGCAAAAATGGATATGTAATTGACTATTGTGACTGTGAATATTGTGACCACTAAACACAAACAAACAAACATAATTAAGGGACATACTCTAATCCAAGAGCATGTCCCTTTTTATTGTTCAAACACTATTTGGCATAGACAGCAATGAGCAGTTAAGTGATTTACTTAGACTAATTTGAGAATTAGGTATTTTCAACCACAATATACCCCGTTGTTTCATAGCCCTTGTCACTGGTAGCTGTAATGGTATACACCCCTTCTTTTGCTGGGGCTGTATAAAGACCGTTCTCATCAATTGAACCCGCTTCTTCACCACTTACAGTCCAAGTACAAATGGCTGGTTCTCCATCCACATCAAAGGCTTCTAACAGAATAGACTGTCGTGGAAGCACACGTCCTGGATTTGGGACAATGTCAATTCTGAGTGGATCGTTGTCTGAGATTGGCTGGTCTGTGTCAGCACTCATTTTTTCAAGGCGCCATCGTACGCGTACCGGCCTGTTTATAGCTCTTAAATCACCTGAAAGAGCCATTCTGAAACTGCCTTTGTTTGGATATAAAACACCAGAAATTTTTAAGTCAGGTTGGTCGCTTGCATAAGCCGAATCTTCAAAGACAGATGAATCCCCAAAGAATACCTGTCTTGCACTCCCATAGTCATCTACCACGTCGGGTGCATGTTCAATGGCAAAGGTTAAAAATCCTTCCCCACGACCTAAACCGTGGTCAATTTCATCTGAGAATATGGCCTTCTCTTGAACCCGACCTTGTGGTTGTGGGAAGGTGAATACCCCGGTGCGTACATTTGCAATCTTCTCCCGCTTAACGGTTTCTTCCACCCGACCTAACAAGGCATCTGTATTCAACTTTTGCTTAGATAATGAGACTTTTTCCTTTTTCTCAGGTTGAATCAAGTCTTTAAGTACAGTTCCAAGCGCGTGAGGAATAACATAGTCGCTTTGGTCAGGTTTATGAATGCTGTCTATGAGATAGGTATCTCCAGCAGGAATTAAGTTAATCTTAGCTAAACATATTGCGTCATCTTCTTTGGCTTGCATGAGTTCATCAAATGGGAGTTCATAGTAACGTTTATGAATTGCCTGACGAATATCTGAGTCAATGACCTCTATTTGATGGCTGATTTCAACTGCACGTTCAATATCACGCTCACCAATAGTCACATCAAAACTTCCATTTGTGAGTTTAAGGGTATCAACAACAGGCTTTAGCTGTTCGGTATCTACTTTTGCTTTAACTGAGTAAAGACCAAATGGCAGTTTATCATCTCCTTCAAAATGAAGTTCAATAGGACGCCCATTATTAATATATGTGCCTTGTAGCCCTAGTTTAACTGCAATGGGAATCCCTTCAGCTTTTCGTTCAATAATCATTTCAGCTTCAAAGGCTGAATGTGTACTTACAATGTCATAGAGGATCAAATCAACTTTGATTTCATCTGCATCATAAATATTGTAACGGGTGTGCAGGAGGCGTTCTCTAAGCTGTTCAACATTTGAAGTATAGTCTGTTCGTAAGGAGAAGCTATAAGACTCATTCAGTCTGGAATACTCCCCATCTCCACTTGTTTGAGCAACACTATGAACCATTTCAGTGGGGAGTTCATCATAGGCCATACATAAGTAGTATGTATCAAGGATTTTCTCCTGATCAAACCCTTCAAGATCACTTAACATATGCATAGCAGGAAGAGACACTATTATTTCCCTACCAAAGCCATCGATAGCTATGCCTGGGTCTATGGAAATGGTTCTGTCGTTAACTGCAACAACATCTAGACCTGAGAGTATACCAGTGCCAACAGACAACCTATTTGTCATTCTTCTCTTGTCGTTAAAATAACGTTGTTCAATTTCAAAATCACGTACAGTGAGAAGTTTGCCATAGAAATATCTGTTCCGTGTAAATGGATAGATTTTATCATTCTTCACTTTGCATCTTCCTTTCAGCACGATCTGTTAAGACGGTGTTATATGGGAGGGCTGAACGGTTGTCCAGAACAAGCGTCCCTGGCTTATTTATACTAGAGTTTATACCTAAATACGCATGTTGATCCAGTCTTAAGTAAGGTTGTAGTGAAACCAACCGTGCACTTGTATACGCTGGTTTAACTGAATCAAGCGCTTTTTTCATTTGGTTGTATGTCCTTTCGGTGGACAAGCCATCGTTTGGCACAAGTATGGTGAAATCACTTGGATGTAGTCCATATAACTTGTCATACAATTGATTTAAATAGGAATCTGCTTTCTTTCTACCCAAATCGTGCTGTTCTATAATAAAACAATCTAAATTTGTTATAAACTGACTGATTTCTTTAATGCCTTTTCTTGTGCCACGTAAATTACTTAGCTCAACAGCTTTAGCGACCCGTGCCCTTAAATCATCCTCACTCCAAATTTCTGGATTTTCTAAACCTAGAGTTTGTGCCAACCACCATATGTCTTCCTGACTGCCTAAGCGTGACATGAGATGTTTAGGACTGGTGTCAACTTCTTCTTCAAGGTCCATTAAAACACTTCTGAATATGGACAAGTACCTGTGTAAAAATTCCGTTTCATCAGCGTTTTGATAAAGCTCTGGTAAGTAATCAAGTAAAGACTGTTTAGGATAATAAAACCGGATTCGCTCTATTATAGGTGTTGATTCAGGGGAATACACAATAAACCATCCCATTAGGTACTGCCCTTTAAGTGTATGCAGTAGGGCGTCTTGAGGATTAGAAATCAAAACTGGGTCTTGTTCAGCTATAAGATCAATTTTTTCCTCTAGGGTTAACACGGGGTTTCGAACAGAAGCGTATAAGTCAGCGTCTTCAGTTGCTAACAAATGTCCCGTGATTTTTGCGCCCTTTGGCATAATGGCATCTATTCTTAGCCTGTCCCAAACCATGCCTTTTTCATAAGCATTCATAGGTTTAATTAAAATGGTGCCTTTGCTTGATGTTTGAGGATCAGTGAGTCTACACCCTGAAGCTGATAGGGTGATGTTTTTCATATCACATTTTTTAAAGTCTTTTATTTTGTTCAGACTAAAGAATTTTTTATCCTTTTGCATAAGGATCACCACCCTTGATCGTCCAAGATTTGTAGGTCAATATGTGCAAGTGAACCAATGGCTGAATCAGGTAACTGGATGTCCCCGTCAGCTCTTTTATATGACCCTTGAAGAGTTTGCAAACTTAGTCTTGAAACCCGAAGAATACCACTGATCGACTCAATTCTACGTTTTAAACGTCCTGCTGAGTACCGTCTTCCAAAGAGTTTGCCTGTTTCCGGTTCAATAAAGCGCTGGACCAATTCTTCAATTTGGTCTTTAGCAACAAAGACAGCTGGATCTTTAATAACTTCCAATTTAACACGCATATTGACATAGTCCGGACCTGTTACTCGCCAGTGCTCTGTGATAAGCCGTGTTTCCTCTATACGTTTTTGAATGGAAGACACATAAATAAATGGAAGCTCTGGTGTTTTGTCTTCTGACTTTGGAAGGACAATAACACGACCTTGATCGTAATCCTTTGGTCCAGTTATAACAGACACATCACGTATGGCAAGACCAGCAGTCGCTTTGATAATCTCTTCCACATGGGCCTTTGACATCATACGTGTTAATGCCTTAACTTCTTTATTAAAACGGTTAAAAGCCTCTTCGTCGGTTTCAAGTGCACGTCCCCCCACCGCTTTTGAAAGGGGTGCAAAGGCATAAGTGTCACTCATAACCTCGTCAATTTGTAAACTTGTATACTTCCCATTGCCTTTTTCCTTATTAGACAATTTAGCACCAATCAGTCTTAAAGACTGGGATTTAGAATCTGGAAGCATCCCTGTTTCATTGTTACCAAATTCAAGAACACCCGTTTGGGGATGAAGTAATATGTGGCGATCATCATTCTGAGACCCCCATAAATGGTGAACAGGATGCCATTTAAACCATCTGTCAGAAAGATAATCCTCACTGATTTCTATCATTACAGAGTCAAACAAGATGTTTTTAAGGTCTGTTTCAACCTCTTCATAAGGAAGCCCCTTCACATCGTATGATTTAACGCCACCTAGAGTTGGGTCGCCGGATATTAGGCGTAAAGTTGAAATATCAACGGACTCATGGTGTTCGTTTAAAGATACTGTCATCGTGCCGTTTTCATGATAGGATGTTTGATAATTACTTGAATCTATAACCTTATAACCGCCTGGGGTCATCATTTCTAGTATGATCTCTGATCCCTCTGGGACGTAATCAGCAATTTGTATATCCATGTGGTTGCCATGGGCATGTTGTATGAGTGCATGACAACTTAAAACGGTTTGCTCTTGAATGAGTCTAACCGCGTTCATCGTTATGTTTTCAATGATTGGAGGTCTGTCGTAGTGGGATGCTTCAAGTCGATACCGCATCCAAACCAAAGCTTTGTCTCCCTTCATAAGCCTCGTACGTTTTATGGCCTGAGACCGCAGAATTTCAAGTGTGACTATTCCGTCATTCATAAAACCATGGGTTTCATCTTCAACCAGCTTTAAGGGTTCCCAAACCTGGGTGTTTTCAGAGTCATTGGAGTTAGAAGTAGCAATCTCCCACATGCCTTTAGCAAAGGACAGTTGTTCATAGTCGTATGGATTTCTAAAACCAAGGGGGTCATCTTCAACGTCTATAAAAAAGGACATAAGACCTGAACGCAGGTCATCAAAACCAATATATAAACATTTGCCTGCAGTGGGTTTAGCACCAAAGGGATACGCTGCAGCGTTGTTTTCAAATGCTCCAATTAGGTCTGTTATACTAACGCTTAAATCTTGGTCAGAACTATAAACGGATTCAATATTTGAAACTTGAACCTGGGCTGAATGTGTCAACTCAAATCGTGTTCCATCTGCCCAGACAGGAAATCCTTGGGGCAGGACTTGGGTTTGACGGATGAGTCCTGACCGGTAGTCATCTTCAGTTGCATCTGTAAAATTAACAGTTGCAATCATTTCAGCCCCTTTTCCACTCAGGGGTTTAATACCTAACAAATCCATATAGGCTTTTTGTGTAATCAGATGACTCTGATCCATATAAAACTGCATGTTGTCCTTTAACCATGACAACATTTCCAAAATAGTGATACCTGGATCGGAGGCGTTTTCATTGGTCCAGTCTGCTGCATACTTTTGAATGAGTCGCCTTGACCGGTTTACAATGTCTATGAAGTTTTGATCATCCAAACGATGCGGTTTAAGCATAAGGACACCTCATTTTAATAGTCACTTATTCGAATGCGTACATCATGTTCTCCGTTTACTGGAATGGCGTGTTTTAAATCCACTTCCCCAGATGCACGGTGATGTATTGGTATGCGTTTTTTTCCATCGACAAGGTGCATTTGAATCATGACGTTATCGATGAGTTCACTGCCTTGCAACATGTGTTTTAAATCCGCTAAGATGGACGCATGTTCTGGTAGTTGTCCAATGCGCCAACCGTCTTTCTTAGGACCACCATGGAGTGGATGGAAATATGCTTCTAGTTGTTCGTGCCACCTGCTAAGGGCTTTAATATAATCTCCTGCAGATTCAACCACCACATCCATATTTACACTAAATGCAACTAAAACAGGTTCATTAATTGTGAAACGTTCTTGGTCTGTGACCATAGCGGACATAGACTCAATTAATATGTTTTCTGTTTTATCTTTTATTTCAAAGAAGTGGCTAATCTGATATGGAAAAGCATCAGGAAGAACGGAAATCTTCACTTGTCCCTTTCCACCTGTAGCTTTAACATCGTGTATGTCACGGTTGTGGCTTTTAATAATGGCTTCAATGTCCCTTCCTGATAAAGCCATACCTCTATGGCGAATGTGTTCGCTAATGCGATGTTCAGCCTGTAAGGTATGTTCTGTACCTAGACCACCCCAAATAGGGCTACCATTGTAAACCCTTTCTAAGAAAGGAATGCTGGTCACTGCTTTGTTAATTTTACCCGGACCTACATTACCTGAAACACCGCCACCAAGGGCGTAATCAACACGTATGTACTCAGGCAAATCGCTGTGAGGTATACGGCCTAATTTTCCATCACCAAATGTGATTTTTCCAAGTTCTAAATCTATAATGTAAACGCGGCCATCATTCGACTTAAATTTGGAAGACTCATTAAAATTGTCAATTCGTGTCCACTTAATCCATACGCCAATTTGCTCACCACGTTTGTCATTTTCAATGTAAATAGAATCTGTTTTATGTTCTAAAAAGTTCTGTATCTCCTCGTCACTTATTACACCCAGTTCGTTAATCCAGACATGGCCCTTTAGAATAGGAGCGCGTGATAAATACAGGGTTGCCCAAGGCTGAATGGCAGGAACAGCATAATACTCAGAAGTTAATGTTTCCATTTGCATAACGGGTACAGCGTTAATTCTTACATGCATGGACCGGTTATACCTTTTCGGATTAACTGTGTACTTTTGGTGGATGACTGGAACAAGTCGAATCCAGTATGACTTAGTATTAAAACGCGTGACAGGTGTCATTTTCTTTGGAGCCATAAAACTAATAAGACCATTGGTTATAAAACCATCGGTTTCGTCTTCATGGGGTTGATCATGCCAGCCCTCTCGACCTGACCGAATGCCGTAGTACTGTATTTTGCACATTGCTGGATCAATATCTGAGGTTTCAAAAAGGGGGTTTACTTCAAAACGGATAGGCCCTTTTTCAAGAGGTGCCGTGAGTGAAATATATACAACTTTTTGAATGTCTTCATCAGGGGCACTGGCAAGAGGGATATCCTCTGATCCTATGTGTTCCGATGTAAATACACGGGTTTCCATATTGGAACATATGTCTACCTGATTAGGTTTAATAAAGGTTTGTTTTTCTAACTTGCTTGTATCAGCAAACAAGCTTAGTTGTTTTAAAATAGGAACAGCAATCATACCTTTAGGTGCAAAGGCATTTTGAACCTTGGTAATACGGGCTCTAATATATGTACTCTCTGCAGGTCCAAATATCGCACTTTCCATGTCGTTTGGACAAGTAAAGTCAATCGTCCAGTCTCCTTCTGAAGGCATAGTATATGCATCTGTGTTCACATCAAGTGGCATCCAACCTATACCATTCCAGTACTCCCAAATGAGAGACTCAATACGAATAGTTCTTGGTTCAGGCTCACGTAACTCAGATTCATGCATAACATTGCGCCACTTAATAAGGGGCTCTTCTGAAGTATTTTCTATAGGAACCAGTTGTTCCATCATTTTCATTTGAACTTGAATGTGCGCTCCGGGTTTATTAAAGGCGTCATTATCACCAATGAGCAAGACGTCAAATACATTATACTGGTCTGTAAAAGGTTTAACTCCAGAGTGTGGATGTAATATGGGTGGATCAATTAAAACGTCATTGTACATAAGTTTATCTGGTATAAGAGACTGCATTGAAAGTTCCAAAGTTAGATCGGAAATTTCTATATTACGAAAATATGGAATATCAATAAGATCACAACGCACCTTCCCAGCTAGTCGAACCATATCATCTATAAGAATCCAAATAACTCCATCTACACATTCAACTTCAAGTGTTACATCTTCTTCTAGGCCTATGGTTGTCCAATTTGCTTTTTGAGTGTCGGACAATCCTTCACATAGTCTTTCGTAATCTAAATCATGGCTCGTTGAAAAACGCAGTCCGAGTTTCATTCCCCTGCGTGCATAAAGCCATTTTGGGTCTGATATTTCAAAACTTGGTGCGTTTTGATTCATGTCCATATTTACTTCGAAAAGCGGGATAGTGAGTCCGCTTGTCTCGTCTTCATGAACAGACAACCAGCCAGACTCGTGGTCATAAACAACCGCTTTATTTAGCCTTGCATGTGATACATAAACAGGCTCTGTTGTTTCAAAGTGAATTTCAGAAGCTTCGGCACCTTCAGCCAACAACTGAAAACCCTTTTCGAGGAATAGTCCGTCAGACGCACCTTCACTTAACTCAAAACATACAAAACCTTTTGAGGCTGCAGGGCCGTATGGTAGAGGGTCAAAGAGGTTCACTATATCTCTTCGCTGTTTCTCTGGTAGACGGTTGATCCGCTGGGCCTGCTCTAGATACATATCTTTAAAAATAAGTGCCAGAGCGGAACCAAAGTCAGGCGTCTTAAAGTCAGGTGCCCAGTCAGGGGTGTAACTTTTAGCCAACTGATCCATACGGTCTAGTATTGAATTTTTGTCCTTGCTCTTAATGATTTGCGGCTTCATAATATCCTCCAATTATAAGGTGCTTACTCCATGCCTTCGGTTAGATAGAATGGGAAGACCATATTGTGTGGATTGTTGGTAGAGCGTATAACAAAATTAATCTCAATAAGTACACAACCATCTTGCGTAGGATGTTCCTCAGCAAGTATGTCGAGTTCAGTGATGCGGGGCTCCCATAAAATGAGGGCTTCTTCTACAACAATTTCCATCTGTTTTAAGTTGGTATAGTCAATGGTTTCAAAGGTGTAGTCATGAATGTCACAACCAAAATTAGGGCGCATGAGTCTTTCCCCTTTGCGGGTCATAATAATTGTACGAATAGACTGTTCAATGAGCATTTCATCTTGAGCCATTTGAATTTTACCCATTTGTTTTGTTGGTTGGACCGGAAAACTCCAACCGGAGCCCGTAAACTTCTGATTCATAATCTCACCTTCTACCTATTAGTTGATCTTAACAATTGCACCTTTTAAGTTAGCTGGGCCACTGGCTTCTGCGTTAAGCATACCACCAGACTTGATTGTCATGGATGCATCTGCATTGATATCAATCTTAGCTGCTTTAATACTTAGAGTGGTTGTTTTGATATCGATTTTTTGACCTGCACCATCTAGAATGATCTGTGAACCACCGGTTTTTACAGTGATTTTTTTATCCGCATTAACTTCAATTTGACCACCTTTTGCATCAATTTTCACACCGTTTTTTCCACCTTTGTCAGAGACTTCAACTTTTTCGTCTTTGTCATTTAAGGTGACATGTAAACCTTTTGGGGTTTTAATATCAACCACTGAACTTTCTCCGTCATCTGAATCTTCTAAGATGACCTCAATACCAGACTTGGTTTTGATCATTTTTGTTAGATTTTTTCCACCTTCATTGTCAACAGGTGGTTTATTCTTCGTGTTCCAAAGCCCTGATATAACAAATGGTTTATGAATATCTCCATTTATGAAACCTATAAGAACTTCATCATCTACATCCGGAATGAAGTAAGCCCCCATTTCCTTTCCAGCAAATGGGACTGCTACCCGAATCCAGTCGGTTTCGTTGTCGCTGGTATCCCGGAGTAAAAGTTGGACTTTAACACGCCCCAAGTTCTCTGGGTCTTCAGTATTTGTAACAATGCCAAGGGTTAAACCGTACATTTTGTCATTGGATTGATTCGATTCCTGTTGTAACATATCGATTATACTCATATCACATTCACCGCCACACTAAATGATGTAGTAAATCCGCTATCCCCAAAGCTATGTTTCACATTGGTGATGTAGTAGTCGTTGTCTATTGATTTATCAAAGTTCTTAAGTTGTAAATAACGGCCTGGTATAATTTCTGGAATGCCGATACTGGTCCCTTTGCCTTTTACAAAATTCATACTCCGTCTATCGAGTTCCGCCTCAGCTCTTTTCTTTGCTTCTTCAGCTGTCGTAATGGACTCGTCAACAATCGTGACCTTGGCCCCTTTAAGGAGTTTCGTTACACCGTCTGCTTCTTTTTTACCTTTTCCGGCTTTTTTAACCTTGTCTGCTTTACCTTCAACCACTTTATGGTTTTTGGTGTCATAGCCTCTAACTACCACTTCTGCAACCTGACAATGGAGTCCAATGTCACGGGAAAATGAGGTTATGTACTGTCCCCATTCAAATGTGATTACTGGTTTAGTGATTTTTCTGGGTTCTCTAAAGTAAACGGTATCTCCTAAAGCGAAGAACTCGTAATTTAGCTTTTTAGATAGATCTAACACAAAGTCATAGTCACTTTGCCTGTTCTGTTCAATTGGATGTTCAAGTTTTGGAGTTGTGTCTACAACAACCTTCTTTGCAAGTGATTTGTAATCATTAAAGATCTTTTTTATTGCATCACCATAGGTGTCATAAACCTTCTTTTCTGACTTAACGTCCTGCATCATAAGCCCTTTTACATCCATACATTCTATGGTGAGTTTTGGGAAGTCAGATTCTGAGAAGTCAGCTGAAACCATTGAAATATAACCTTTGTAGACAGGCGTTGTTTCAATATAACCAAGTTCAATGTCAACTATATTCCCAAGGACGAAGTACTTGTCTAACCAGTCTTTGTTGTATGCTCGATTCTTTAAGTCATAGGCGTTAAGAATGTCAAATGTACAAGAACTTGAAGATTCCTTAATGCTCAACTCCACACTTAGATTAGCCACAACAACACCAGCACTTGAAAGATTTTTGCCTTTAATTTTTACCACTTGAGTGGGCACTGAGAAGTCCTTATATTTTTTAGCTAGGTCGCTAATTTTGTATCCTTTTTTGTCCATGCCCTCACCTCACTTAAATCCATACTCCTTTATGATTCGTGAATATTAGGTACTTTGATGCTTTTGCCTGTTGGTGGAATACGTGGATTTGCAATGTTATTAGCTTTTGCGATCCGCTTCCACTCACTTGGATTGTCATATTCATGGGAAGCCATTTGCCAGAGTTTTTCCTCTTGTTTCAAAACGCGATGTTTTGTTCTGTCAGGAGATTCTAAAGGCGTTTTTTTCATTAAAGCTTCAAGTGTGTCCACAGATTCTAGGGTAATAGAAATTTTAGCTCGTACCGGTTTACCCGAGTCCAGGAACATCGTAAAGGTCTGTGTAGCTTTTGTTAAAACACCTTGGAAATTCAATGAACCCCATACAAACTTAACTTCAGGGGGCTGGTGAAGACCTGCGTCAACTTTCATGGCTCCCATTATTTTTTCAGTATGTTTGCGTACATCTTTCTTCTTTGACTCTGGCTCAGGAGTTGCATAGGTATCAAAAAAGAGTTCTACTTCAAGCTGTGGGACTTCAGAGCCCACATATTGTTTAACAGGTTGTTCTGCGCCAACGGGTTGAATCCACTTATACTTTTTTGTGTTTGTTATTTTGTACTCGTTGGGGTTAAACAGCACTTTAATTTTTTCAGTTTTCTTTTCACCGATAATTTGAACTTCTGCTTTTTTTAGTGCCATAATGCATCACCTATAATCCTCGTCGCCTTTTTTCAAAAGCAATACGTTTTTCGAACTTATTGTAAATTTGCTCAAATATTGCATCCACATCAACAGACTGCATAGGTTGAATGTTTGCTGCAGGTAGCTTTTTGTTCATGACATCTTGAACTGGATTAGCTTTATCCATCTCAGGAAGTTCATGGGTTTCCATAGGGCGATCCGGAGGTTTACTGTCAACCTTTGGTGCGGTTTGGGAAGCTTGTTTTACATAATTCATCCTAATAGGTCTAAAACGTTTGGTTTCCAACTGTTCGACGTCTTGACGCAAAATGCTGGTTATGGTTTGGCTCTTATCAATTTTTTCAAGAGAACGTAACTCATGATTTAGGATTTTTTCCGCCCTATCAATCGTATTTTGAGATATATCCACCTGAGAGGATCTTTGTACATGGCCCAGTATGTCTTTAGAGATTTTAGTGGTGATATTTGAAATAGTCGGTTCATGCTGCTTGTATTCATCTTCTGTAAACACTAAATCAATTTTTGATTTAGTAATGGATCTGATTAAGTTATTCTTATGACCTGAACCCTTTAAAGTACTTAAAGTCTTCAAACTTCCGGTAGCCAAGTTTATGGATTTACCAACTTGGTGAATTTCTTCATGGATAAGTAAAGAAGGACTTATGTTTGTTATGGTCTTGTTTAATGAAGGTTTTGAAGTCTCAATAGATGCTGCGACTTTCAAAACTTCCACCTGTTTGTTAATTAAGTTTGCTAACTCAAATTGTTTGGTTCTAAAGTTAGATCTAGATTCAGTATCCAGCGAATCCAAGGTATGAGTTAATGGATTGTTTACTGATGAGTCGGGAGTTTTTATTGCGTTTGAAA
>Ga0070724_10000160_pt1 | contig 60729 bp, 59 predicted proteins | sample tdDd001_FD_67278 | JGI IMG/M metagenome (GOLD analysis project Ga0070724, IMG submission 67278) | Marine sediment microbial communities from the Atlantic coast under amendment with organic carbon and nitrate - tdDd00.1 | ecosystem: Environmental > Aquatic > Marine > Coastal > Sediment | place... | reverse complement strand
AGGGCTAAGGGCTAAGGGCTAAGGGCTAAGGGCTAAGGGCTAAGGGCTAAGGGCTAAGGGCTAAGGGCTAAGGGCTAAGGGCTAAGGGCTAAGCAGGATGAAAGCAGAGCGGGAGATAGAAAGCAACAGAGGGATGGTGAAATGATGACGCGCTACCTTTGAGGTGCGCGCCTGCATAGGCTCTAATGGATATTGAAGATTAAGTTTACGCGTAGGCCGCCTGACTGGCGGTTTTCGATGGTGACATCGCCGCCCATGACTCGCATAGACTCTTTGACAATAGATAACCCTAGCCCGTAGCCGCCAGATTGTTTGTCGCGGGCTTGCTCTATTCTGGTAAATGGGTCAAAGATCTTATTAAGGTATTGCTCTGGAATGCCTTTGCCGTTGTCTTCCACCTGCAAACATACCCGCTTGCCAGTTTGATAGGCAGAGAGCCTAATTGTCGCTTGTGGTCCTGCGTATTTAATTGCGTTACCAACGAGGTTGCTTAGTACGCGTGAAACCAAACGGCGATCGGCGACAGCCAATGGCAACTGGCGAGAGATATCACACTCTAGGGTTTGGTCTGCCCCTTTTATTTGCTCGGACTCAATGACTTGATAAGAACATAATGCATCCAGCTGAACCGGGGCGAGACGCGGGGCATAGGTGGCGTTTTCAAGGCGAGAAAACTGCAATATCTCATCGATAAGCTCGTTCATCACATCAGACTCACGTTCTAGCTTATCGGTTAATGCCGCGTGCTCAACTGGCATTTTCTTACGCACTAAATGCAAGGCTAAGTTCTGCCTTGCGAGCGGCGTTCTTAATTCGTGGGACACATCTCTTATCAAGCGACGCTGCTTTTCTGCCAGCGCCTCTATCCTATACGCCATGTGGTCAAAGTCTTGGGCAAGCTCACTAAACTCACTGACTTTCGTACCTACTGCGTCTGCCACTCGAAAGCGAAAGTCACCTTGCGCCAACTGACGGCTCGCGTGTTGCAGTTGCCCGAGTGGCTTTTGTAAATAACGGGCTAACAGGAACGAAAACACACTCAGCAATAAAATCGCAATCACCACTTTGCTTATCCCAGAGTAATAACGAAACGTACGAGCGGGATGCTTAGTGTGAGGAAACTGCACCACTAAGCGGTAACCATGACTAAGCGGCAGCGCAATAATGGGCTGATTAACCCGGGCTTCTAATATGGTGTCTATACGACGAATGTATTTAAGCTTAAACTTGAAATGCGGGTGCATTTCGCGGCCACTCAATACCTGTTGGTTTTCATCGAGCACAAATAAATAATAGCTTTGCTCTTGCTCCCACTTAGCCAGCGCCTCTCTGTCTTCTAGATTTAACAAGTTGTCTGCTTGCCTAGCGAGTTCGCGCATATCTTGCTGAACGTTTTCAGGGACTTGCAAAAGTGCCTTTACCAAAGCTTGTTCTGCGAGGTTTTGTAATCCTAAGATCAGCAAAAGGATGATTGCGAAATAATAGAACAGCCGAGACGCAAGTGAGCTAACTTTAACACGCCAGCGAGTATTAATTCGCTTCAACAAAGCTGTACCCTCTGCCACGCACGGTCTTAATACACTGCTTGGGCAGCCCCGCTTGCACTAACTTGCGACGAATATTACTGATGTGCATATCAAGATTGCGGTCAAACGGGCTTAACTCTTTTTTCAGTACTTTTTGTTGCAGCTCTGCCTTAGAGACCACGATGTCTTGCCTGTTAAGTAGGTATTCCAGTAAATCCATTTCACTTCCGGTAAACGGTAGACGCGCGACTTGCTGGGCCAAAGCCAAAGAATGGTTGGCGGCGGTATTCTCTGAAACGGAGAACTGACGCTGGCGCTCTAGTCCCACTCGGCGAAGCATCGCTTTCATTCGAGTGAGCAGTTCTGGGACATGAAACGGTTTCGGCATGTAGTGATCGGCTCCCGCCTGCAACCCATCCAGCATGGTGGAGTCATCATTCAGAGCGGTTAACATTAAAATCGGGGTCGCAAAGCGCTGGCAAACCCGCCTCGCGACCTGCATGCCATTAATGCTCGGTAACATCACATCAAGTAACACCAAATCAACCGGATAAGTTTGCATATATTCAAGCGCGGATTCGCCACAGTGGCAACAGTGCACTTGATAACCTTCATCGGTTAATACATCGACTAACAACTCGCAAAGAGTCAAATCATCATCCACAACAAGAACGTGAGACATAGCAATTAAAACACCCAAATGAAAACTATTCGCATTCTAATTCAGATAGGTAGCCTGCTTCAATATAAAAAAACCAGAGGACGATGCCTCTGGTTTATTTGCTTCAGTTAGCCAACTGAGTCGTTAGTAGAACTTTATTGTTATTGTGCTAATGCTTCTTGCGCTTGTTTTTCTTTATCTGCGTGATGCTTCTTCTCACCAAAGTGAGCGTAAATCAAACAGATCACAGATAGAACACAAGAACCGGTCAGAACGATAAAGCCACCATCCCAGCCGAAGTGGTCTACGGTGTAGCCTAAGATAGCATTCGCCGCTACAGCGCCACCTAAGTAACCAAATAGGCCAGTAAGACCTGCTGCAGTCCCCGCTGCTTTTTTCGGTGCAAGCTCAAGCGCGTACAAACCGATCAGCATTACAGGGCCGTAAATTAGGAAGCCAATCGCCACCAACGCAGCCATATCCACCATTGGGTTGCCCGCTGGGTTAAACCAGTACACCAATACGGCTGCGGTAACTAAGACCATAAATAGGATACCCGCTGGAGCACGACGTCCTTTAAAGAGACGATCCGAGATCCAACCACAAAGAAGCGTACCAGGAATACCCGCCCACTCGTAAAGGAAGTATGCCCACGACGATTTATCAACCGTAAACTGCTTAGCTTCGTTTAGGTATACAGGCGCCCAGTCCAATACGCCGTAACGAATTAAGTAAACAAAGGCGTTTGCAATCGCAATAGACCAAAGAAGCTTATTAGAGAACACGTACTTGAAGAAGATTTCCTTCGCCGTCATCTCTTGCTCGTGCTCTTCTTTGTAGTCATCTGGGTAGTCGTTTTTGTGCTCTTCAATGGAAGGTAGGCCACAAGATTGCGGCGTATCACGCACAGTAAACCAAACGAAAACAGCAACCAGAGTAGCAAAGAATGCAGGTACGTAGAAAGCGGCACGCCAGTCATCATTAAATGCCCACAGACCCAATAAGAACATTGGGCCAATCAAGCCACCACCCACGTTGTGTGCTACGTTCCAAACCGAAACGACCTCACCGCGCTCTTTTCGCGACCACCAGTGCACCATGGTTCGTCCACAGGCGGGCCACCCCATACCTTGGAACCAACCGTTCAAAAATAGCAATACAAACATCGCCGCAACACTGCCTGTTGCCCACGGCATAAAGCCAAAGCAGAACATGACAGCAGCAGACATTAACAAGCCCGCACTGAGGAAATACCTTGGATTAGATCGGTCAGAGACACTTCCCATTAAGAACTTAGACAGCCCATATGCGATAGAAACAGCGGCAAGCGCTACCCCCAACTCGCCTCGGCTAAAACCTTGTTCAATTAAATAGGGCATCGCCAAACTGAAGTTTTTACGAACTAGGTAGTAACCGGCATAGCCAACGAAGATGCCGAGAAACAGTTGCCAGCGTAGTCGTGTGTAGGTAGCGCCAATTTGATCAGCAGGAAGCCGATCAAGGTGTGGTTTGGGTTTAAAAATACCAAACATAGCAGACCTCTTATTGTCTTAGTTATTGTAGGGTTTCGTTCGAATGAATATTATTATGTTTCGTACGAGTATTTTCGAGGTTATTCTTGCTCGTTTTGTTAAAAATTTCTGTGATGCAATCGTTGAAATATTAAATTTTTATTACAAAAATTAGCACCTTAGTTCCGTTTCATGTTGAAACCGTTATGCTCATTTAAAAGTACAACGGAATTCGAACGAAAATTACACGCCTCAAAATGACCGATGAGCCATCAATGAAGCGAAAAAGAAACCATATATGCGCAATATTGAATAAAGACAGAGAATAAGATGCAATAACGTCACGATATTGTTATGGTATTGGCTATAAAAAATAACAACATAACGGCTCAACTTATCTCTATGAACGTAATAGAGTTTCGCAATGTCGACAAATGGTTCGGCAGCTTTCAGGCACTAAGCGATATTAACCTCAGTGTTGCTCAAGGTGACATTGTTGTGATCTGTGGCCCTTCGGGCTCAGGTAAATCCACCCTTATTCGCTGTGTGAACGGCTTAGAGGCATTCAACTCCGGCCATCTTTCGGTTTTCGGCCACTCACCACAAGACAAAAAGCTTAAGCCTGGCAGCATCGGCATGGTCTTCCAGCACTTTCATCTGTTTCCTCATTTAACGGTACTCGAAAACCTAACACTAGCGCCGAGACGAACGCTAAAAATGTCTCAGCAGCAAGCCAACCAACTCGCGCTTCACTATCTAGACCGAGTCAAAATTGTCGACCAAGCCAATAAATACCCGGTTCAACTTTCAGGAGGCCAACAGCAACGCGTCGCCATTGCTCGCTCACTGTGTATGCAACCGCAGATCTTGCTCTTCGATGAGCCCACTTCTGCGCTCGACCCCGAAATGATCAATGAAGTCCTCGATGTGATGACCAGCTTAGCCGCAGAAGGAATGACAATGATGTGTGTAACCCATGAGATGGGCTTTGCTAAACAAGTGGCCGACAAAGTGATTTTCATGGATGAGGGTAAAATTGTCGAAAGTGCCCCACCGCAGCAACTATTCGACTCGCCAACCCACCCTAGAACCCAAGCTTTTCTTGAGCAAATACTGAGTTACTGATGCTAAGCAAAATAGTAAAACCTGCTTTGTCGGCGCTAATGCAAATTCTGATATTGATGGCGGGCATAACTTGGTTGCTGCAGTCTGGCGCCAAAGCGATGGACTATCAGTGGCAATGGCAGCGAGTACCTGACTATATTGCTTTTTTTGAAGATGGTGAATGGTGGCCAGCGGAGTTATTAGAAGGCCTGTTGGTAACATTAAAGATTTCGTCACTAAGCTTGGTCGCAACGCTCCTGATTGGTTTGACCATGGCGCTGCTTCGGCTATCGAACTCACGCGTGGGCCAACTCCTCTCTCGCCTTTATATCGAGTTAATCCGCAACACACCACTGCTGGTGCAGATCTACTTGTTGTACTTTATTTTTGGCCCCATGATCGGTTTAGACCGTTTTTCCACTGCCGTACTGGCACTCGCCTTATTTCAAGGCGCCTATACCGCGGAGATATTTCGAGCAGGGCTTAACAGTATTCCAGCAGGCCAGTTTGAAGCGGCTAAGTCTTTAGGGCTCACGCCCTTTTCAAGCTATAAGGATGTCATCTTACCCCAAGTGGTGCAGCGAACCCTGCCGCCGCTCACCAATGAAGTGGTATCGCTGATTAAGAACTCCTCCATTGTGAGCGTGATGGCCATTTTTGACCTCACAACCGAGGGGCGAAATATCGTCTCTGAAACCGCGATGCCGTTTGAAATCTGGTTCACCGTCGCGGCAATTTATCTGTTACTTACCTTATCTCTATCCGGTTTATCGGCTTGGATGGAGCATAAACTTGGCGCCCAGTGGCGCTCACAATAAAGGAGAACAAACGGCATGAAGCTAAACATAACCTCCACCTTTAAAGCCGCTATCGGCATCGTCTTAGCGGCAGCGATGGCACTGCCCGCTTTTGCTAGTGATAGCCCAAACATCGATAAGATCAATGACCGAGGCACCTTAAGAGTCGGCATGTCGACCTTTGTTCCTTGGGCCATGCGAAACAAACAAGGCGAGTTAATTGGCTTTGAAATTGATGTGGCTAAGCGCTTAGCCAAAGATTCTGGCTGGCAAGTCGAGTTTGTTCCCACCGCTTGGGATGGCATCATTCCTGCGCTACTCGCCAATAAGTTCGATGTGATCATTGGCGGTATGTCGATTACACCAGAGCGCGCCAAAAGTGTCCTGTTTAGCACCCCCTACTCCCATTCGGGAGTGCAAGTTGCCGCTAGCAAGTCACTGGCCGGCGGCTTTAGTGATGCGAGCGACTTTAACTCTCGCCGGGTAAAAATCGCTGCACGCCGTGGCGCTTACACGGTACAAGTTGCTAGGGAAACCTTTCCAAAAGCAAAGATCCTGCAATTTGACGACGATGCCCAAGCTTTTCAAGAAGTACTAAACGGCAATGCCCACGCCGTTATTGCCTCAAGCCCGAAACCTGAACACGAAGTCGTCAAACACGCAGACGCGCTGTTTATTCCATTTAATGAACGTCTTTCTAAAGGCAACGAAGCCTTCGCCGTCAGGTTGGGTGAAACCGATAAGAAAGCCTTCTTCGACAATTGGATACAAGCACGAACCGACGATGGATGGTTAGAACAACGCTACGAATACTGGTTTTCAACCTTAGATTGGCAGGACAAATAAGAAGGGCGAAGGGCGAAGGGCGAAGGGCGAAAACTTTAACCAAGCACCTCGCCCGAACCAACAGCATTACTTTTCTCTTTTACAACTTAGCACTTAATACTTCGCTTTTAGCACTTCAAAAGGACCACCGTGGATAACCTGACATCGATTAACCCTCAATCAGCGCATAAGCGACCTATTCTAGCTTGGAGACCTAACTGGCTGGATATGTTGCTTTTGATGCTCGTTGCAGCCGGCGGCGTCTGGCTCTATCAACGTTCTGTTGTCGGTATTCAATATCACTGGCATTGGGTGGATGCGATAGCGCTTGTTTTCACCCCTCGCGTTGATGGTGGTCTTCCTTACTTCTTTCAAGGAGTGCTATCGACGTTAAGGTTAAGCGCTTGGGGGATGGCATTAGCTCTTGTATTAGGAACCGCATTAGGGGTTGCTCGCTTTTCTAGCATCACCCTGCTACGTATTCCTGCCAATGCTTTTGTTCAATTGGTGCGCAATATTCCTCCACTGGTTTTTGTGTTTATTTTTTACTTTTTTATTTCCAACCAGCTTATTCCCTTACTGGGACTAGAAGCGCTACTAAGAAACCACAATGGCGATATTAACGTCGTCCAAAGTACTCTCTTTGGGCCGGCCAATTTATGGGAAAACCTGCTTTCTGGGATACTTTGTATTGGGCTGCTTTCGTCGGCTTACATTGCTGAAGTGGTGCGCGCAGGCCTTAGTGGTATTGAAAAAGGGCAATGGGAAGCGGCAGATGCATTGGGGCTATCCACTTTTACCAAGTATCGTTTCATTATTGCACCGCAGGTGCTTAGCGCCATCACACCCGCTTTAGCGGGACAGGCTATATCGCTGGTCAAAGACTCGTCTATCGTGGCACTGATTTCTATCCAAGAGCTAACCTTTGTTGGCACCGAAATAGCAAACTCTTCTGGGCTCATTTTTGAAATATGGCTATTAGTTGGCCTTTGTTACTTAATCCTTTGCCTGTGCTTATCGCTTATTTTTGATCGGTTAGAAAAACGGGCAAACCAACACCTAAACAAATGACACTTGATTACGACCGCCATTTTTTGCTAAATAAAGCGCCTCATCCGCTCGCTTGAGTAATCCTGCGAGTTGATCGGAGTGCTTCAACTCGGCAATACCAAAACTTGCGGTACACCCGCCTTCAATCGGAAAGCTTGCAGCGCAAATAATAGCCCTTAGCTTGTCGGCCATCTTTACTGCATCAGACAATGACGTTTCGGGGCAAACAATAAGAAACTCTTCCCCTCCCCAGCGACCAATGCTGTCTACCTGCCGAATATTATCACTGAACAACGCAACAATGCCCTTTAGTACCTCATCACCGACCAAGTGCCCATACTGATCATTAACCTGTTTAAAGTGGTCAATATCTATCAATACTATCGATAAGTCTTTATTGTAACGCTGACTTCTCGCTAACTCGTCGTTTATTTTGCTCTCAATTTTCTTTCGGTTATATATGCCCGTTAAGCCATCACTTATTGATATTTGCTCAAGTTGCTTAGTTCGACTTTCGACCTGTCTCTTCAGCGTAAAAATATAGATCCCCGCAAACACCAATATCATGGCAAAAACGGATACGGCTAATACCGGAAATAGCCAAGATGGAATACGCGATTCAGAGTACATCCATTTTTGAATAATGCGATTAAACTCTTCAACTGGGATCGCGTCTAACCCGTGGTTAACTTGGGTCAATAACGCTAAATTGCCATCGGGCACCGCCGCTTTGAGATTCTCTCGATATAAGGTCTGTACTACGTAGAACTGCTCTGGCGTGCCCAACTTATGTAGATAATACATCGCCGCAGGATAATCACTGACAAATGCAAAAACGTCGCCATCAACCGCCGCTTGAATGGCTTCAACGCCATTGTCGAACAACTGTAGCTCTACCGTTGGATAGTGTTCATTGATAAATGTTTCGGCAAAGCCGCCCTTAGTAACGGCAACTGGAACGGTTAATTCTAGGATATTATCCACTTTCATTTTCTGGGAAACAAATAATCGCGTCGCCAATGGCACATTAATTGTGGCCGAAAAATCCATATATTGGTCGCGCTCTTCTGACTCAAAAAGCCCGGCATGAACATCGGCTTTATGATGTCGAATTAATTCGAGACTGCTTGACCAATCGGTTAAAACAAATTCTACTTCGATTTGATTTCTAACTGCGAACTCTTGCCATAGATCAACCAGTATTCCGTCTGGATTACCTTCTTCATTAATAAAGGAAAACGGCGGCCAAGATGCAGAATTAGTAACAACGAGCTTGCCTTGATCTTGGCTAGAATAGGAGAATAAAGAAAATGTTAGCACCAAAAAAAACAATGGCGCCCTCCAGTACTGCATGTTGTACCTCCGTGCAATGAATCAATAACTTACCCTGTATAAACCCTAGCACCATTTATCAAAAAGCCACTCGATTAAATGCCAATTGAGCTAGCCCGATCGCACTATATTTCATATTGCTCTGTTATATGTCCTTGCTATCCCTTAAGAAGTGGAAAACTGAGCTATATTTTAGAGAGTCGTATCCTCACCTCAAAAGGACTCAATGTGGTGAAATCAACCCTGTCCCAGGCGCTTACGCTCAACCCAGACATCATACATATGGTGTTTGAAAGCCTGCCTGAGCCAACGTTTCTGCTCAACAAGCAAGGCGTGTACGTCGAAGCTTGGGGAGGAACCGACACCAAAAGGCACCATGATCCATCCTCAATCATAGGGTTAAATCAATATGCTGTACTGCCAAAGGACAAAGCTGAGTGGTTTAGTCGCGTTATTGTTGAAGTGATTGAGTCTGGCGAGGCAAGAGAGCTCGAATACGAACTTCACCCCAAAGATCTCCCTTGCTTTGAAGGAAAGCAAGGACCAACTGAACTGCAATATTTTAGCGCTTTTGTCATTCCAATCCCAAACCAAGAACTGGTTCTCTGGACCGTACGAAATATCACTGAATATAAAACCAATGAACAAAAACTCGCTCGTCAGCAAAAAGAGTTAGAGCGGCTCACTTTTATTGATCATTTAACTCAAGTTCATAACCGCTACGCTCTCGATACATTGCTGCCAAGTGCAATGAAGTACGCCTATAACCTAGGGCAAACCGGCGCACTATTTATGATCGACATCGATCACTTCAAAGAGTTGAACGATCATTATGGTCATCTCACTGGTGATAGCGCATTAAAGAAAGTTAGCGCCGAAATCCAAACCTGGTGCCAAAATGTTGGTATCTGCTTTCGCTATGGGGGAGACGAGTTTCTGGTGTTTATTCGTAATCTCGATTTAGAGCAAAGCAAGCAGAAAGCCCAAGCGCTAATGGACAAGATCACCGCACTACAAATCCCCAATCAGACCTCCTCTGTTTGCCCACATCTAAGCATTACGATCGGCATAAAACTGTGTGAACTCTCTGATGCTAACAATGGCATCGAACGCTACATCTCCATGGCTGACAAAGCGCTCTTTAATGCGAAGCGCAGGGAAAGAGGCAGTATTCATCTATTGACATCATAACGAGCATTAACCGCCCCACAAATGGTGACACAAATCACAGGTGAACGTTTGCGTAAAGTATTAGCAAATGTAACCACGCCATGGTTTTACATAAAAACTTAACTTAGTATTGCGCCTTTAACCCACTCGGCCTCGGTCTTTGGGCGCGGTCTCATTATCAATTACCAAGATATCATCGCTATGTCAAAACTCAGACGACACAAACAACGAGGCGTATTCGCCATCGAGTTTGCATTAGGCTTTATTGTGCTCTTTATGTTCACAGTGCTCATTTTTGAAGTTTGCCGCTTAACCTATATCTGCTCAGTATTAGACTACGCTACAGCAGAAGCGGCACGAGATACCCGAGTGCAACTGCACAAAAATGCCGATTTCAAAACATACCATGGAAAGCAGTGTCAGAAAGATTTCTCTGATGCTAAAGAAATCAAACGGTGCGAAGCTGTCCAATCCTACTCTGATGATCAGTTCGCGATTTGGTTTCACCGTTTAGTCAATGACAATGGCGGAGCGCTATGGCAAGTGTTTACCTCAAAGAAAGACATGTCCATTCAAGCCTACTACTACCGTAATCTCGCTGATCTTGCCGATAAACGCGAAAACACGTCTTGGAAGCGCAATGCGCTATCTCGCTATCAAGTAACCTATCAATATCAACCCATCTTTTTTAAGTGGTCTTTTACTGATACCGAGATTAAACGGCATGTGCTCGTGATTAACGAATTTGAGAGGCACGGCAGTGAAAAATAGAACTCAGCAACAAGGTGTTTTTTCAATTGAAATGGCCTTCGTACTGCTTGGTATGAGTGCCTGCCTCTACTTCTGCTTTGATTTAGGCTTTCAACAAATACGTAAAAGTCAATTAGAGCGAGTCTCCTACTCTCTGGTTAGCGCTTTAAAAGAGCGCTCCTTATTTCATCCAACCATCAACAACAAACCGAGTTATAAGGTTGAGCCGCAAGAAGTAAAGCAGCTGCATAACATTGCCGCAGCCATGTTAAACGTAAAGAAAAAGGACGTATCGGTTATTGTCTCTTCTCGGTTGCCGAAAGGGAAAACACAGTCGCTCAGTGCGCTCTCACCCAATGTGCCGTGCCGTACGTATTCTCCTATTTCAACCAAGCTTGTGGTCACTACCGAATCGATCAACCAAGAAGTCGCCATCTACCAAGTCACGCTTTGCCAAATCGTGCCAGCGTGGTTTGAAAGAGTTATTGGTGGCGAAGCACAAAAAAATGACCGCGTTTTATCTGCCCACGCTACCTTTATAGGCCGTTAATAAATGAACAAATCCAATCAAACTGGCGCTGCTGCTATCTATTTTGTTTTTGTTGTGATTGCCATTATGTCGATGGGAGTGCTGTCCATCGAGGGAGGACGCTACATAGCAAAAAAAGCTCGTATGGGCGATGCTCTTGAAGCCGCATCAATTGCGGTTTCAGTACAAGACCGAATAAAAAAGAAGAAATTTGACCACGTTACTGCGCAAACTGTGGCAACAAACTGGCTGAACCACTACGTTGAAGACGCTCAGTCAATTTCGGTTATCGCTAAGCGAGAGTTGCAGGATTTCAGCTACGACATCAGTCAAACTGACAGCAAAAAAAGAGCCTACTATCGATACGATATTGAGGCAGACACCACACTAAACTCCTGGTTTAAATCGTCAAGTTTGCCTACGTTCGATAAACAAGTGAACGTCGCAAACACTGGCACTTCGGGGCGCATTAAAGGTCGCAGTGTTGATATTGTCTATGTCGCTGACTTTTCAGAGACAATGGAAGAGGATGACGACGATGACATTCAACATCGCCTATTCGATGACGATGATAATCAAACCTTAAAAGCCATCGTTAAAAAAACTTCCGAAGCACTATTTAACCTAAACAACAAGTCAACTTTTGGTTTTATTCCTTTTGCGAAACGCATCGTGATCAAGCGGAACGACCCGTATAAATACGGCAAAGAGCGCTTTTTTTGTGTATCACCACTAAAATCCCCGCAGGGTTCCGATTTCGAATTCATCCGTGGCGGTGCTCGAAAACAGCAATACGATCGATTTGGTGATCTAATGCTGACGGTTTATAAAGACAAAACAGGCCAAGGAAAAGGGCAAGAAGATCGAGAACAACTGTATAAGCAATATGGTTTTACTGAAAAACAGAAAGTCATTGCTCGAAAATACATTCGTTGGTTAACAGAGTTCGATGACGACGATGACAACGGCGTCGATGACGATGATTGTGACGACGATGACGACTACGATAGGAAAGACAAAGATTGGGCCAAATGCTCTGTCATGCCGTTTCGCCAGCATAACAATCTTAAAGTTGACTACAACACGGCCACCATAGATAACAAAGTACCGTTTAGCGAGCATATCGACATAAGACGCACAGCACACGAAATCACCGTTGAAAATCTGCCTTTCTTCTACTCACCAATGCCATACGACATCGAGTTGAAAGACAGCGGCCTATTTGACGACGATGAGGATGAGATCGCTTTTGAACGCTATTGCGCAGAAGAAGAGGACGATTTACCCGAGTTCTATAACATTGAGCGACGCAGATTTGATAGTAAAGCAGATCTAGACAAGAACTTTACTCACCTAATTGAGGAAATGGAAGCTGATGGTGGCACCGATGTTTATCAAGGGCTTCTGGCTGCGCCACATATGTTCTACGGCAGTAAAAATACCAGCCGCTTTATCATAACCTTAGGGGATGGCGGTGAAAATAACACGATGTTTAGCGAACTTGTTCAACACGGCATGTGTGACAATATCCGCGCAGTACTCAGTAAAAATGGTCAAAGCAAGCATAATGTAAAACTGATCAATATTAAGTTCCCTCAGCCCAAGCACCATTACGGAAGCGAAGCTGAAACGGCGGAAGCTTATCGTCAGTGTTTTGACCACACAATTAATTTTACCGATATAGAACAGACGACTAAAGCATTACTCGACCTGGTTGCCGGTGGCGCTCGTGATGATATCGGTCATAACTTTGTCCGCGATCCAAGTCAGCAATAACTCACCGCATTACGCCCTTTATGTTTTGATGCATAAAGGGCGCTGTCTGCACGGCGAAATACATCATCGATCCCATCGCCCAGTTGCACTTGGGTAACACCAAAACTCGCAGTGCAAGTTTGGCTTTCAAGCTTAAAGTCGTGAGATTCAATGATGCACCTGAGCTTTTCTGCAAGCTTCTTCCCTTGAACAAGGTTGGTCTCGGGGCAAACCAGCATAAACTCCTCTCCGCCCCAACGACCAAGGTTATCAAGCTCGCGTAGATTAAAAGCCAATAACTTAGCGAGCTCCACTAACACCTTATCGCCATTCAAATGACCGAAGCTATCGTTGATCTGCTTAAAATTATCGATATCAATTAAAATCACTGACAGCGGTCGCTTATATTTTTGATAACAGTAAAGCTCTGAAATAAACAGCTCTTCGATTTTCTTGCGATTATTTAAACCGGTTAGACTGTCGGTCTTAGAAATATGCTCTAGCTCTTGGGTACGTGAGTGAACTTGGCGTCTGAGTAGCAAGATATAGGTAACGATAAAAAGCGCCACTAAAGCCGTCATGCCACCTATCATCGATGGAACAAACCAAGTTGGCACACGAGACTCTGGGATCATCCATTTATTAATAATGCGGTCAAACACATCTCTTGGCATCGCGGCCAGTCGACTGTCGATATATTTTAGCAACTGCGTATCGCCCTTAGGCACCGCGACTTTTAGCGCTTCATGATAAAGCGTTCCAACGACTTTAAATTGCTCCGGTGAACCATATTTGTGCATGTAATACATGGCGGCAGGGTAATCAAGAATAAATGCCGAGACCTTACCGCTTAGCGCAGCTTGCATCGACTCTACGCTATTTAAGTAAAGGTCTAACTTAATCTCTGGGTGGTGCTGTTGTAGATAAGCTTGGGTAAAGCCCCCTTTGGTCACGGCCACCCGCACACTCGCTAACTCGTCGATACTGTTTATTTCAAGCTCTTGAGATACAAACACTCTAGTCACAAGAGGGATCTGAATAGCCGATGAGAAATCCATATATTGTCGTCGCACATCCGACACAAATAGCCCAGCATGCACATCCACTTGATTATGCCGAACAAGATCTAAGCTCTTTGGCCAATTGGTTAGCTCAAATTCAATCTCAATCTCGTTTTGCCGGCCAAACTCAGCCCACAAATCAATCAGCAAACCATCGGGTTGACCTTGCTCGTTAATAAACGAATATGGGGGCCAAATATCAGAGTTAGTAATAAGCAGTTTCTCAGGCTTCACCTGCGCAAACACCAACGCTGGCAACAAAAGCATCCCGAGGCAGAAAACATATTTATAAGCGATCATTTAACGCCTACCCCTTTATCAACATCAAGCGTTTACACCTACAATTTATATAGGCTTGGCTATTGATAATACCATCAGTTAGCAACCTGTTATGCCACGGTGTGAGGGGAATCTCAGATATAACAAACTCACTCGCAAAGGGGCATGTTTGCGGGTGTAATCATCTCAGAATTAAGATTTCTATAAAAATATTAGGGTGAGAAGGCTCACCCTAGACAGGAATAACGCCGTTATTTTTTCAGCATCGCTTTAAGATCAGCAAATGGATTGTGCGTGGCTTGCACATGCTCATCTTGGCCTGGGGTGATCTCTGAACCATAGCGCTCATGATCGGTGTACTTAGAATGCTCATGGTCGTGGCAATACAGGCAAAGCAGTTCCCAGTTACTGCCATCTTCAGGGTTATTAGTATGATCGTGATCTTTGTGATGAACCGTCAGCTCTTTGAGGTTTGAATAAACAAATTCACGAGCACAATTTCCGCACACCCAAGGGTAAAGCTTTAGTGCTTTGTCTCGGTAGCCACTCTCTTTACGTGCATAACTGGCACTACTGCCATAAAAATCAGACGACATTGATACAACCTTTCTCTTGATTATGTTACTGCCTCGATACTAACACAGATAATTTAGTGATGGATCTATTCAGATCTCGTTACTCAAGGTCAAAAAATCACTCTGCCATACTCTGCCCGTCCTCATAAGTAGGCGCCGGGTGGCAGCTAAACACTCGATTCGTTCGACATCTAAATTTGAAAGGCATTCTCGAGTTAGATACACTTCTCATTTCTTTACCATCGCTGTTAAGGCCGTTCTTTTGGATAACCCAACTATTTTCACTTCTATGCCTAACCAAGTGTTAGCATTAAGCGCTGCGGGCCACCTTAATACCGATGCTATCGCGCCATTGTTAGCAGCAAACCGCGAGGCGCTATTGTGTGTAGAGCAAGACTCCGAACTTGCAACCTACCTAGATAGCCAGTTGATTTATTACGTCAAAATCAGCGCAAAAGAGCTCTGCTGCATGCAGCGCTACCTTCCCAATGACGCATTATTTCGCTGCCAGAATGATGAGTTTGAGAATGAAAAGCGTGCCGCGCTGATTACTTGCGCCAAATTGGCGCTGTTTGTTAGTGGCCATACCGGATTAACTCCACTCAAACATGGCACGATGCCAACGCTACCCACCTCGGCTCAACATCCCCATGCCAATTACCAAGTAAAAGATGGCATCGCGTGGCTAACCCTGCCTCTTAAGCCAAGAATGGTTGCCAACAATCAAACCCAGATCTTTTTTTGTCATCGCCAACCGTGTGAACAACATCGCTCGACCCGCAGCTTAATCAAAGAGCTAAAAACCATCAGCCAGCCACTCAACAGCGAGCAGCCTAATTGGTGTCAGTTCACTCTTTCTGGCTGTCTTGGTTCGTGCTTCCCGGGCGGAGTGGCGCTGATCCATCAAGCTTGGCCCGAGGCGAAAAACAACGGCGTACGGTTACGTTTTACCGAACAGCTAAATCGCGATCAATGGCATAAAATTGTACACTCACTATTTAAAAATCAGCCACTTAAGTCCATACTGCCGAGCCGATTTATTCAAGAGCCCTGATTATGAAACGCCATATCAATTCATTTACAATATCTTTTATACTGTCGTTTGCGTGCACCAGTATCGCCCCTGCGTTGGCCCATGAAGCAACCCAAGTTCCTAAAATCGATCAGCAAAACTATCAACTCGACCGTGTCCCAGAACGAGTGGTGGCGATTCATCAAAGTGCGATTGAAAACATGTTGCGGTTAGAGCTACAAGACAAGTTGATTGGCGTCACTTACATGGACGACGCATTGCCCGCCGACCTCGCCCCTCGCCTTGAGGGCGTGCCTATGCTGGCCAAAACCCTACCGAGTCGCGAACAACTGCTGACCCTACAACCAGACTTTCTTTATGCTGGCTTTCCAAGCGCATTCTCGCCAACCAACCTTGGTAAACCTCAGTGGTGGCAAGAAAAAGGCACTAACGTGTATGTAAACAAGTACTTTAGTGCGCCAAGTACGGGGCCGCTTACGTGGAGTGATGCATGGCAAGACTTGCATCAGCTCGCGGCGCTGTTTCAAGTACCCGAGCGCGCTATCGCGCTAGAGCAGCAAGCCAAAGCGCAACTTGCCGCGCTCACTCAATCTAGCCCAGTGTCAGCCATGCCCAAGCCAAAAGTTTTACTGATTGATGCTTACAGCCTACAAGCGAATGTGGCGGCCTGCTGTGGTGGCACCGATCTTCTGATCCGCCTTGCTGGAGGAGAAAACGTCACTGAAGATATTGATGGCCGTTGGGCCAGCCTTTCTTGGGAAGCCGTGGCAGAAGCGAACCCTGACATCATCTTGATTGCCAGTTACCAACAAGGGCCAACAGACGGAGTAATAGAGAAGCTCAACCGCCACCCTTTATTGTCTCGAATGAACGCCGTTAAGAACCAACGTATCCTCGCGCTACCGTTTACCGAAACCCTCGCCACACCAAGAATGATCCACGGCGTAGAAAAACTGCATAAGATGATTGGGGAATTGCGTTGAAAACCCTTCGTTTACCCGTATTCCCTGTTGCTGCGGTACTTAGCGTAAGCCTTATCGCGGCAGCGGGCGTGTCACTCACTTTTGGCGCTATCGATATCCCTAAAACCGAGGTGTTCGCCGCGCTAAGCCAGTTATTCAATGGCCAGTATGAGTTATCCATTTCTCAAGCGATTGTGGCGGAGATGCGCCTACCCCGAGTATTACTCGCCGCCTTAGTTGGCGGCCTGCTGGCACTGGCGGGGGTCATCATTCAAGCTTTGATCCGTAACCCCATGGCAGACCCCTATCTACTTGGGGTATCCAATGGCGCCTCGCTGGCGATGGTGTTGCTGTTTGTTTATGGGGGCACGTTAATTAACCAACCCGTCTTGCCGCAGCTTATTGCAGGCCTTGGCGGGTTTGGCGCGTTTTCACTGGTGTTACTGCTGGCGCACAACAACAAAGGGCCACTAAACAGCAACCAACTGATCTTAGCGGGGATCGCCATCAGCTTTATGCTCTCAGCGATTACTTCGCTAGTTATGCTCAGCTCCGAAAGTCACCGACTGCCGGGAATAATGCAATGGATGATGGGCTCGCTAGTTGATGCCAATTGGGCTCAGTTACCACTGCTGTTAGCAAGCCTACTGATTGGCTTAGCCGTTACCCTAAAAAAAGCCCAGTTATTGGATGTCTTGCTTTTAGGTGATGATAAAGCCGCGACCTTAGGGGTGAACATCAAAAAACATCGGCTGATCTGGTCTGCGCTAACCGCGCTGCTAACCGGCGTTGCCGTATCACAAGTGGGGGTAGTTGGCTTTATTGGCCTTATGGTGCCCCACTTCGCTCGCTTTTTGGTTGGTGGCGGGCACCTTAAGTTGATCCCGATCGCCACCTTATTTGGCGCACTGATGGCGATCCTCGTCGATCTATTATGCCGAACTCTTATCCGCCCAGAAGAGCTGCCGATGGGCATTCCGATGGCCATTATTGCCATGCCATTTTTTATTTGGTTACTCAGGTCAAATCATGCGCGTTAATATTGATAATTTGCACTACAGTGCCAACGGCAAAGCCATTTTGTCGCACATCGCTCTCGCTATCGAGTCTGGGGCCAAGGTGGGCATTTTAGGCCCAAATGGCAGCGGCAAAACCACTTTGCTTAAGTTACTGGCGGGGCTGCTCAAACCCCACCAAGGGCAGATCCGCTTTGCCGACACACCCATCAATAAATTTTCGGCCAAGCAGATGGCGACACAAGTGGGCCTGATGGGCCAGCACGCCATCGCCGAGTGTCAGTTGCTTGGTAAAGAGATCATTTTGCTGGGGCAACTTTTTAACTCCGACCCCGAAAGGTTTAAGCAAGTGACCGAACAAACTCAGGTTGCTGAACTGCTAGAATGCCCATTTAATCAACTCTCTGGCGGTGAGCAGCAGCGTATTATGTTGGCCCAACAGCTCTACCAAAACCCCAAGTTGCTGCTACTCGATGAGCCTTCCAACCACTTAGATATCAAGCATATCTGGGGTTTAATGGCCCAAGTGATGCGCAGCCCGCAAACTGTGCTCGCCACCTTTCACTGTTTTAATACCGCCGCTGAGTTTTGCGACCAACTGATCCTGATCCAAGATGGGCAAATCCTCATCCACGACACGGTGGACCAAGTTCTCACTCCACAATGGCTCAAGCAAGTGTTTGCGATTGATGCCGACATTCATACCAAGAAAAATGGCCGACTTTCTGTGTTGGTCAATCACGCTTAAAAGTGGGTTTAAGTTTCACTCTGCATACAAAAAAGCCTCGGCCAAATAAAGGCCGAGGCTTTGTACTCTCAAACATGCTCGATTAGAAAACGCAGTGCTTAGCAAAGTCACCGGCTTCATTTGCCGTCCAGTCACCTTTCGGCTTTTCCTTCATATCTGCACACCATGCTTCACTTCCCACTTCGGTACAACCCATCAAAGTTGCGGCCAAAAAGGCAATCAAGGCCATCTTTTTCATGTTACGACTCCAATAATCCATTATCTTTCTATCAATAAGCTAAGTGATCGCTTCAATATTGGCAAACCTTACCCATCATTTGCCGACAGAAATCTTATTTAACACTCTAAAACCAGCCAGGGGTTGAAAAACGTTTTTGTTTACCGTTATACTCCTCGTCCCTTTGGGGAGTAGCCTCTCTATCTACACAGTCAAAATAACGATAGAGATGATCGTCAACATAATCGAAGCAAAATCTTCGTGGCGGTTGTGACTCACATTCACTGGAGTGAGTTTGGCGAGACCATTGGTAAACCAGCATGAACCGGGGTGGGACATGTAGGCTTACCTGTGGACTCTAATAATAATCTCACCCCAAACGAGCAAACTGTGAGTGTATTACTTATTTCCATATCTTCGGTCGCACTGGCCGAGATTGGCGACAAAACCCAACTGTTATCATTTCTTTTGGCGAGTCGCTACCGCAAGCCCGTACCCATTATTGCCGCGATCTTTTTTGCCACCATTCTTAATCATGCATTAGCCGCATGGCTTGGTGTTGTGGTTGCCGACTTTCTCTCGCCTGAAGTATTGAAGTGGGTGTTAGTGGTAAGCTTTTTAGCCATGGCAGGTTGGATATTGATCCCCGATAAGCTTGATGATGACGAAAGCGTTTCCAACCGCGGGCCGTTTGTTGCCAGTTTCATCGCCTTCTTTATTGCTGAAATCGGAGATAAAACCCAAGTAGCTACCACCGTTCTTGGCGCTCAATATCATGATGCGCTAGCGTGGGTCGTACTCGGCACCACCATCGGTATGCTACTCGCCAACGTACCCGTTGTACTGGCTGGCCAGTTTTCTGCCGATAAGCTGCCGCTTAATCTGATCCGTAAAGTTACAGCTGGGCTGTTTGCGCTGCTAGCGTTAGCTGCTGGGTTAGGGTTGTAGTTTTACGCCCCCAATTTTACTTGGGGGCGAGCTACTTAAGGGGCTGGTCGAAGAATATTTTTAGTGACGAGGTTCTCTTGTTCAAAGACCAACTTGGCTCTTTGCGCCATGTCTTCGCCACTGATACTGTCAGCTGTCCCTTGTAAATCGAACAACGCATCAACGCCGTAACCATGCATCATGTAACGAGTAATAAACCAAGCATATTGCTTTTTATCATCGGCTAACGGCGTTAAATCCGCGACCAACTGCTTCGCCGCTACACGGGTCTCTTCTTCGCTGATCCCCGCCCTCAAGTTAGCAACCACATGATCGATCGCTTGTTCGATCTTATCGATGTTTTTCGGCGCGACTTTAGCGCCAATGAACCAGTCGGTACTAGGCTCGCTGTCTTGCTCTGCAGAATACGAGTATGGCGCGTAGTCTAGGCTAAGTTCCTCGCGAACATAACGAGTTAAGCGAGTTTGAATGATTCGTCTGAGCATATCGTCCATAAATACTGTTTTAGCAGCTTTGAACTCTGGTTGATGAGCGATAGTACGATAAATATACTCTGCGCTATTCTCGCTGTTAATCGCCAGATCCAGTCTCGGTTTTGGCTGACTTTGATACTTAGCATCAAACGTCACTGGTGCAGCAGGCTTTAGTGGTATTGAGGCAACATACTGCTTTAGCAATGGCGTAATTTGACTTGTGGAAAGATGGCCCACAATCACAAGGCGATATTGGTGGTTATTGGCAAATAACTGCTGATGAACCGCATGGATATCATCCGCACTCACCTTAGCAACACCATCCCCAGCCAGCATCCAATGAGGGCTAGTTGATGTGTAACTATTATGGTTCACCTGGCTGATGAACTGTCCAAACGGTGTTTGAATATAAGCATCACGATTACGCGCAAACTCTTGTTTCACGGAATCTAGCTGAGCAGGGCTCACCTTAATATCTGTCGATAGTACATGCAGTGCAGCCAGTGCCTCTGCAAAACCATCTTTATTGGTGTGTATCTCAGCGCCATGATGAGTAAAATTAATAAACGGTAGGATTTGTGTCTTGTGCTTGGTTAAATGATCAAATAACTCAGAGCCAGAAAAGTTCCCAATCCCACTGCGTGTCACCACCGGAACGGCAATTTCAGCCGCAGGATATAACTCCACAGGCAAGGACTCTTTACCTCCTCGACTGGCATAAACAAAGTTCACCTCATCGCCTGCCTCAACATCGTTTAAGTAAATCACTTCTATACCATTACTCAGCTTCCACTGGGTTAACCTCGGCTCCTCTCGAATTAAGCTTTGACTAATGACTTCGCCGGGTGCATTTGGCTTAGCGAAAGCGTCAGACACCATAACATTGATTGGCTTTGTCCCCGGACGAGAAAAACTGTGCTTCATGGCCGAGAACTGCTGTTTGATCTCGCTCAGCGGTACTTGCTTGTCTACACCAGTAGCCAGTAGGTACTCACTTGATAACATCGCCTTTAAATGGCGGTTGATGTAATCAACGTCCACTTTGGCAATAAATTCTTCTAGGCTGGATTTATGGTCAAGCTCTGACTGCACCACCTGCTCTAAAGAAACGGCCAGCGTTTTTCCTTCCGCGTGGTTTAGCGCGTCCATTTTCTCCCAGTTCCACTTAATATTTTTTAAGTTATCTTGGTACCCTTTCATGACCGCAGCAAGATCACCTTCGTTAACACCGTAATCTCGAATCGATGCTAATGAGGTAAAAAATTGCGTCTGACTTTGCTGTCGGTATTGCTCTGGGAACGTAACCTGAGAATAAGAATAGCGCTGGCGCTCAAAGAAGTAGCTTATAGAAGCCGTACCCTGCCCAGGTAAAGCGGCATTGATAAAGTCGCGGTTCAAGCGCTGATAAATTAGCTGCTGAGAAATATCATCTAACCAGTAATGGAACAGATCTTCCCTACTCTGCCACTGGCGTAAGCCACGTGGGATCATAATACCAATGCTCGGCGACTCACCGTGAGTGGTATGGCCCGCAAAATCCTGCTTGCTTAAGGCAATATCATGTTGCTTAGCCGTGGCTGGGGTCTCTCCTTTCTGCCAACTAGAGAATGTATCTTCAATTAAATTGACCGCGTTTTCTAAGGTCACATCGCCTGTCACTATCACCTGGGCTAATTGAGGTTGATACCACATTTGATAAAAAGCGCGTAAACCATCGGTATCGGCGTTTTGAACACTCTCGCGGGTGCCAATCGGATCTCGCTGCTCATAAAGCGTATCTTTGATCATGTGTTCATAAAACTGCATGCCCGTGGGTTTTTCTTGCTGGCGACTTATGCGAAACTCACCCATGATCACATCTGCTTCTTTAGATACCTCGGTACTATCTAAAGTGATGCCATCACCCACATCCCGCATCCAAAGTAATGCAGAAGCCAGTTTGCTATTATCCGGTAAATCAAGTTTATACACCGTTTCTTGATAAGAGGTATAAGCATTAATATCGGCACCGAAGCTTGCCCCTGCTTGCTGGAACAAATCAATCACATCATTGTGAGAAAAATTCTTACTGCCATTGAATGCCATGTGCTCAAGATAATGTGCGTAACCTTGCTGGATATCACTCTCTTGAAACGAGCCAACATGCATCACCAATCGCACCGAAACGGGTTTTTCCTTATCTGGATAGATATGGTATCTCATTCCATTATCCAATTGGGCGCTAACCCAATAAGGGTCTGATTTAAGTGGAGTTTCAGGTACGGCAGAACAGCCGAAAAAAAATACACTGGCGAGTAGAGCTAAACCTTGAGCCTTCATAACTGCTTCCTTTAACTATTTGGATTTAATATATCGAACCAAAAACCCATAGTTAGCAGGTATGAGATAATTATCGATAGTTTGCGGCGCACTTTGCGATTGGCTGTAATTGATAATTTTATAAATTACACACCTATCAACTCATTTTGCTAGTTATGAACAACGCATATAAGAAAAAAGCCCCAAGACCAAAATCTTGAGGCTTCCACTATTTATCCACTTTTAGGCCAACTTACTGGCCCCAAATAGCGGTTACAAACTCAGGGTGATCGATAAACGGGTTACGGTTACCTTGGAAATCAAAGACCGCTTGGTTACGGTCAATTTCTTTTTGGCTAACCGGATCAGCTTGGTGCCACTGCTTAAGCATCGCCAATAACCAAGGTTCAAATACCGTGGTGTTGGTGCCGTTAAGTACCGCGTTTGCGCTATCACTGTTGCCCTCCCAATTGGCGATGGCGTTTTCATAGCGAGTCGCCATGTAGAAGTAAGCGCGAGCAAAGTCGCCTTTAAACTCATCTATAGGTTCGAACACTGTGCCTGAATAACCGAGGCCTGAACGGGCAGAACCTAACTTAGAACCATTACTAGAGGTATAAGTCGCGCTGCCAACTTCACCAAATGGCCAGTTGCTACGTTTCGAGTTAACGTAACCGTCGGTCGCGTAGAGGTGATGGCCGTCTGAGTTCATTGGTTCTACCTTACCGCCAAACCAGCTTTTCGGGAACGAATGCTCGCGGTTGTAACAATCTCCTTCGCGGCTGTATTGACCACATTGATCAGTGACTTTAGTAAACGAAACCGTATCTGTACCTGCTGGTTTTTCAGAATACACGTCCAAAATCGAACCATCATTCTCATAGTACTTATCAATATCGGCGACTTTAACTAAGTTCCAAATATTGCTGTATCCTTGACCATTGTGGTCTCGAATAATGCCATACAGCGCAGTTTTGAGCGCAAAACCCGTTTTGCCTTCTGCGGCTTTGTAATACTCGCCTAATACAGGTGGATCAACGGGCGGTGTTGTACCTGAGTCACCAATTTTAAACACTAAAGACTGTGTCCTTTGGAACTCACCACCAGATATCAGCGACTTGCCATCCACTTCGACTTTGAAAGAACCGTTGCCAGTTCCACAACAAATACCATCACCATAAGAATCATTAATTACAAAAGTGTAGTCGCCATCGCCTAAACACATGGCCTTGGTGTACGTAGTGTTGTTGCTGTAACCCGAGCCGTTATACAGCTCTTGATTGGTGCTGTCTTTCACCAACCAACTGGTTTCCGATGCGTAATCATCGGTAACGAGAGTTAATGTTGCCGTCGTTTTGGTGCAAGTATCGCCCGAAGGCGGAGTAGTGCTGGTTTCGGTTGGCTGGAAGTTGTCTAGGAACACCACTTCGGAGCCATCAAAGCCAGTTACATCATAAAAGCGTACCCCGACAACAATGCTTTTATTCTCGGTCGCGGCGTAACGATAACCCACATCCTGCCACTGATTGGTTTTAGTTGGCACACTATAATCGCGGTAGCCATCAACGTAGAGGCGTGCTTTTACTCCGCCTTCGGTATGAAAAACCGACACCGAAAAATCGTATGTTTTACCTTGCTCAACGCTTACTGACTGTAAGAAATCGGTACTGCTTTGAGAGCCTGTATTCACTGCAATTTTTGCAGCGAGACCGCCCGTTTTGGTTTGCTCGGAAGAGGGTGTAACGCTGATACCACTATCAATCGTCGACCACCCGGTTGGGGTATTGCCATTCCACTGTTCAAAGTCCCCATTAGCGACTTGCGCTAGTGCACTCTGTGAAAGCAGCAGCGCGCCTGCAAGGGGCAAAATTCCATATTTCATGTATCCACCTTTTTTATTTATCGCGTTTTTATATCGCGCCTAAAGGATAGAAGTTCAACATGGCGATAAAGTGAACATCGATCGCATTTTAGAGTTTATACTCCTTACATTTCATTCACATCTTAGATACAGATCACATCTTACTTTGTTGCTATGCTCAAAGACTCACAGCAATTTTTCCCTTAATAATCAGGGTGATAATTAAGTAATTGCGCATATACGTTGTCACGTTTCGCAAGGCTCAGTTACGACAACATTTGCTTATCCTTACGACAAATATTAATCGTTAGACTCCAACCCCCTTTTCACCGTTAATACGCTCCAACGCCAATGGCGTTAGGTCGTGAATTCAGCCAACAACGCATAACCCTTTCGCGTTCTGAATCACCTTTTGATCTCTGTTTTATGTTGTGAGAATAGATGTGGAACAACAATCCAAATTAGACCGCGTTCGCGCCGATTATAACGTTCACTACTGGAGCCAAGGCTTCTATGGAATTGATAACCAAGGAGAAGTGTACGTATCACCACGCAGTGACAACGCCTCCCAGACGGCGCTCAGTTCTATCGTTAAACAGTTAGAAGAACGGGATTTAAGCTTGCCGGTTTTGGTGCGTTTTCCGCAGATCTTGCATCAACGAGTACACAGTATCTGCGACGCGTTTAACCAAGCGATCGCAGAATACCAATACCCAAATAACTACTTGCTGGTATACCCAATAAAAGTAAACCAACAAAAAGAAGTCGTGGACGAGATCTTAGCTAGCCAAGCCAAACTGGAGACCAAACAACTTGGCCTTGAAGCGGGCAGCAAACCAGAACTGCTCGCGGTGTTGGCGCTGGCGCAACAAGCCAGTTCAGTGATTGTTTGTAACGGCTATAAAGACCGCGAATACGTTCGCTTAGCCTTGATTGGCGAAAAGCTAGGGCACAAAGTTTTTATCGTCCTAGAGAAGTTATCCGAGCTGGATTTGGTGCTCAAAGAAGCCGCTAGCCTTGGCGTAACACCCCGCTTAGGCTTGCGCATTCGCCTAGCCTCTCAAGGCGCGGGCAAGTGGCAGGCGAGCGGCGGTGAAAAATCCAAGTTTGGCTTATCGGCCTCGCAAGTATTAACCGTGACCGAGCGCCTTAAGCAGGAAGGTCAATTAGACGCTTTGCAACTGGTGCACTTCCACTTAGGTTCGCAGATGGCGAACATTCGCGACGTACGTAACGGCGTGAATGAAGCGGCACGTTTCTACTGCGAACTGCGTAACATAGGCGCGCCAATCGACTTCTTCGACGTGGGTGGAGGCCTAGCGGTGGACTATGACGGTACCCGTAGCCAGTCTTCCAATTCGATGAACTATGGGTTGGTGGAATACGCGCGCAACATCGTCAGCAGTGTTGGGGATGTGTGTAAACAGTATGAGCAACCCATGCCGGTGATCATCTCCGAGTCGGGCCGTTCTATTACCGCTCATCACGCGGTATTAATTACCAACGTGATTGGTACTGAAGCTTACTACCCAGAAGAGATCGAGCAACCAGAAGTAGCAGCGCCGCACCTAGTGCTAAACATGTGGCAAAACTGGCAAAACTTACGAGAAGGTTCTGATGCGCGTGCGCTCATCGAGATTTATAACGATACCCAGAGTGATTTGTCTGAGGCGCACAGTCAGTTTGCCACTGGCGTCATCAACCTAGAGCAACGGGCGTGGGCCGAGCAGTTATCACTGCGTATCTATCACGAACTGTCGCTACAGATGAATGGCAAAAACCGCTTTCATCGTCCTATTTTGGACGAGTTAAGCGAGCGACTAGCGGATAAGTTTTTTGTTAACTTCTCGCTGTTCCAGTCGCTGCCAGATGCATGGGGTATTGATCAGGTGTTTCCTGTCTTACCACTGTCTGGATTAGGCCAAGCAGAAGATCGCCGCGCGGTGATGCTCGACATCACCTGCGACTCCGATGGCGCGATAGAGCAGTACGTTGAAGGCCAAGGCATCGAATCGACACTGCCTGTTCCTGCGTGGAGTAAAGATTCTCCGTACCTGATGGGCTTTTTCCTTGTCGGTGCGTATCAAGAGATCTTAGGGGATATGCACAACCTGTTCGGAGATACCCATAGCGTGGTGGTCAACGTAAATGAAAATGGTGACACAGAAATCGTGTCGATAAATGAAGGCGACAGCGTAGAAGACATGATGCGTTATGTGCACATCGACGTAGAAGCGATTCGCCATAACTATCGCCAATTAGTGAGCCAGCGCGTGGCGCAGCACGAACAAGAAATGGTGATCACCGAGCTTGAGCAAGGCCTGTGTGGTTACACTTATTTAGAGGATTTTTAAATGCACGACCTATTTAGTAAAACAGACTACTCGCTTTACTCAAATGCCATGACATTTGTTCGTCGTCCGTATTTAAGAAACCCTATTGGCAGCAATGCCGATGTGGTGATCCTCGGCGCCCCGCTCGACATGGCAACATCCGGTCGCCCGGGCGCTCGCTTGGGCCCAGATGCAATTCGACGCGCCTCCGTAAACCTGGCGTGGGAAGGCAAAAAATTCCCGTGGAATTTTAGCCTACTCGATAACACTAAAGTGATTGATGCGGGTGATTTGGTGTTTGATTGTGGCGATGTTGACGACTTAAGCTACCGCCTTGAAGCGGCCGCAAGTAAGATCATCAAAGATGGCAAAGCGCTGTTAACGCTTGGTGGCGATCACTATGTGACCTTACCACTACTGCGAGCGCACGCGAAATATCATGGCGAAATGGCGCTGATCCACTTTGATGCCCATACCGACACCTATGAAAATGGCAGTAATTACGATCACGGCACCATGTTTTATCATGCGCCAAACGAAGGGCTGATCTCCCCTCAACATTCAGTGCAAGTTGGTATTCGCACTGAATATGAGGCACAGCAACACGCCTTTAACGTCATTGATGCCTCGCAAGCGAATGATATGTCGGTTGAAACCATCGTTGCGCAAATTCGCGATATCGTGGCCGACAAGCCAGTCTATCTCACGTTTGATATCGACTGCTTAGACCCCGCCTTCGCGCCGGGAACGGGAACCCCGGTTTGTGGCGGTTTAAGTACAGATAAAGTGCTTAAAATTATTCGCGCGCTGCACGGGCTCAACATTGTAGGAATGGACGTCGTCGAAGTGGCGCCAGCGTACGACCAAAGCGATGTCACCGCGCTCGCAGGCGCAACGATCGCCCTTGAGTTGCTGTACGTATGGACGGCCTCTCGCCTTCAAAAATCTCACGCCCAAAATTAATACCTACCTAACGCTCTCTAACAGGAAGTGGAGAGCGTTAACCTTCGCATTAGCTCTTCCGCCTTCCGCCTTCCGCCTTCCGCCTTCCGCCTTCCGCCTTCCGCCTAAAATTAACACCATTTAAATTACTATTAACCAATAAAATCCATAAAAAACATCGACTCTGCGACAAAAGTGAGGTTTCATAAAATCTATCATTGGCGCCATCATAATAGCTATATTTAAAGGAATAGAGTCAATGTTCGCCAACCGCTTCACCCTTCAAGCCCGATTAATTTTCGCGGTTTTGCTGCCTTGTATTGCGCTCATTTTTGTCGCAGGGGCCAGCCTCAGCAGCATGTCGAATATCCAAGAGCAGGCCGAGCACCTCTACTTAAACACCTCGGCACCCATGCGCTCCTTAGGTGAAGTCGCATCACGAATTCCGCGCATGCGCGTTGGCATCGACATGATGCTGCTACAAGAAACTTCACTGCGAGACAAAAAGGGGGTACTAACCCGAGTAAAAGAGACCCGCCAAGAAGATATTCCGGAAATGCGCCAAGCGATCGAGCACGCGGTTAGTGCTCAGGTTGACGCCAACCAGCGAAAAGAGGTAGAGCTGCTACTTGGCCAATTTGAAGCAATGGTGAAAACCGAGCTAAACCCGATGCTGGTCGCGTTTGAAAACGATGATATCGACACCGCAAAAGCCATTTACCGCGACCACTACGCCAAAACTTACGGCGTTATGCGTAAAAAAACCGCCGCCATCATGGACTCATTGTTAGCACAAGGACAAGAGCAAAATGAAGAGAGCTTAGAAAGCTACGCCGAAGGACAAACTCACCTAAGCGTCATCATTGGCCTTGGGCTGCTCATCTCCTTTATCGCTTCGTTTTCTATTGTGGTGAGTCTCAAGCGCCGAGTCGGCTACTTGCAAACAACCATTGCCTCTGCCGCACAAAACATGTCGCTTAGCACTCGAGTCGAGCTATCAGGCAAAGATGAGCTCAGCGCAATTGCCACCAGCTTCAACGCCTTTATTGCCAAAGTTCACACCTCAATTGAAGAAGTGGCCAACAGTTCACGCGCACTTGCCAATACCGCGAGTGAAGTATCAGAACGTGCCCAGTTAACTCAAAACAACTGTACTTCGCAGCGCGATCGCACCGTACAAGTCGCTACCGCCATTCATGAGCTTGGCGCTACCGTGGGCGAAATTGCCGGTAATGCCGCTCAAGCAGCGGAAGTGGCGAAACAAGCCACTCACCAAGCCAAAGATGGCAGTGAGATCGTTGGCACCGCCCGCGAACAGATCACCGAGCTAACGGAAGAGCTGGATCAAGCAACCCAAGTTGTCGAATCACTGGCCAATCAAATCGGCGATATCAGCTCAATTCTAGAAACTATTCGCAGCATCTCTGATCAAACCAACCTGCTTGCTCTAAATGCGGCCATTGAAGCCGCTCGCGCTGGCGAACAAGGCCGCGGCTTTGCAGTCGTAGCCGACGAAGTCCGTAACCTTGCCAGTCGCTCAGCCGATTCAACCGAAGAGATCCAAAACCTCATCGACCGCTTACAAGGTGAGTCAGGACGCGCCGTCAGTGCCATGTCTCAAGGTAAAGAGCAAAGTGCCCTTGTGGTTACACAAGCCGACAACGCCAACGACTCATTAATGCAGATCAGCACCCATATCGAACAGATCAGCGACCAAAACATCCAAGTAGCTACCGCGACTGAAGAACAATCAAGTGTGGTGAGCGAAATCAACCGCAACGTAGAAGACATCAACCAACTGACCATCGAAACCGCCGATGTCGCCGAGCACCTCACCGACACCAGCAGCCACTTACAACAGTTATCCGTTCAACTCGATAAACTCGTCGGTTCATTTAAGCTTTAGCCGAACACCGACGATGTTCCCAAAGGAGAGGTTCCTCTCTCCTTTTTTGCTTTCTTTCAATAGCCCCACACCCTATTCACTAAAACTTCAAGCAATAGTGGCAAAATAAACCACTTTACCCCTACATTTTGTGACGCAAGTCTGTATAATTCGCCGCCTATTAACCCTACTTGCTTCCCTCATTCTGGCTACTCTGGCCGAATCTTTGGCCGAACAGTACACACCTAGGAATACATCTGTGATATCAACCGCGAACATCACCATGCAATTTGGCGCAGAGCCATTATTTGAAAACATTTCCGCAAAATTTGGCAACGGCAACCGCTACGGTTTGATCGGCGCGAATGGCTGCGGCAAATCCACCTTCATGAAGATCCTAAGTGGTGCACTTACGCCAAGCTCTGGTAACTTATCCATCACCCCTGGGCTGAAACTGGGCGTACTGAGCCAAGACCAATTCGCCTTTGAGCAATACAGCGTGATTGATACGGTTATCATGGGCGATAAAAAACTGTGGGAGATCAAGCAAGAACGCGATCGTATTTACGGCATGGCTGAAATGAGCGAAGAAGACGGCATGAAGGTAGCCGAGCTGGAAAGTGAATTTGCCGAAATGGACGGCTACAGCGCCGAAAGCCGCGCGGGCGATATATTACTTCAAGCTGGTATTGAAGAAGAGTTTCACTTTGGCCTAATGCAGCAAGTGGCGCCGGGCTGGAAACTGCGTGTTCTCCTAGCACAAGCGCTGTTTGCCAACCCAGACATTTTGCTGCTGGATGAGCCAACCAACAACTTGGACATTCACACCATCAACTGGCTTGCCGAAGAGCTTAACCAACGTAAGTGCACCATGATCATCATCTCGCACGATCGTCACTTCCTAAACTCAGTTTGTACTCACATGGCCGATATTGATTACGGTGAGCTACGCATTTACCCGGGCAACTACGAGTACTTCCTTGAAGCATCAGGTTTGATCCGTGAGCAACTACTGGCCAGCAACGCGAAAAAGAGCGCCGAGATCAGCGAACTGCAAGACTTCGTAAACCGCTTTGGTGCCAACGCATCGAAAGCGAAACAAGCCAGCTCACGCGCCAAAAAAATGGAAAAAATCACCCTAGATGAAGTGAAATCCTCAAGCCGCATGAGCCCTTCTATCAACTTTGGAGAAGGTAAAAAGCTGCACCGCCAAGCGCTAGAGCTGGAAAACCTCGGCCACGCTTTTGACGACGAGCTTCTCTTCGAAGGTGGCAGCTTACTGCTTGAAGCCGGTTCTAGGCTGGCAATTATCGGTGAAAACGGTGTGGGCAAAACCACCCTACTACGCTGCTTGGTTAACGATCTTGAGCAACGTGAAGGCATTGTAAAGTGGTCTGAAAACGCTTCTATTGGTTATTGCCCACAAGACAGCAGCGCAGACTTTGATAACGACCTGAGCATTTTCGACTGGATCTCACAGTGGCGCACTGCAAAACACGATGACCTGATGGTTCGTGGTATCTTAGGCCGCTTACTGTTTACCGCCGATGACGCCAACAAAAAAGCCAAAAACTGCTCTGGTGGTGAGAAAAACCGCCTGCTGTTTGGCAAACTCATGATGCAAGACATCAACGTGTTAGTGATGGATGAACCCACTAACCACATGGATATGGAAGCGATTGAAGCGCTCAACAGCGCGCTGAAAGTCTACACGGGGACGCTGATTTTTGTCAGCCACGACCGCGAGTTTGTGTCATCATTAGCAACACGCATTATTGATGTAAAAGACAAGAAGCTTGTCAATTTCCAAGGCACCTATGACGAGTACCTAGATCATCAAAACAAAATGCTTGAAGTCGCTTAGTCACTATTTTTAAGGAGTGCTTTATGGATAAAAGAATTGAAGAGCAACAAAACAACCCACTGCATGGCTTAAAAGCAGAGACAATGCTCACTGAGTTGGTCGACTTCTATGGTTGGGATATTTTGTATGCCGCGCTAGGTCTGAAGTGTTTCCACCTTCACCCGTCGATCGCCAGCAGCGTCAAATTTTTAAAGAAAACCGAGTGGGCAAAAGACAAAGTAGAAAACTTCTATCTTTACCGCTTTAAACGCATGCCACGCGCAAGCGCAGAGCAGTTCGAGTTGAAGCCTCGCGAGCGCGGTTTTGCTAACGGTGTTGAGCCAAAAGAACCAATGGAGCTCACCCTGGAGATCATTGAAGAAATGCAAGCTCAAGCAGAAGCCAACTACCGCGCGAAAAAAGCCGGCCGTCGTCCTCGCTACTAATTTGGGTTTGATTTCCCCCTATCAATAAAAGGAGAGCTGGTTGGCTCTCCTTTTTTATTATTGATAACAAGACCTCAATGCGAGCAAAGCTCGCTACTTTTTCGCATGGAACAGCTTTTGGCCGCCCTTATCTTTATCAGACCAAAAGTTGATATTAAATTGCGCATCGTCAGTAAGCTCAATTTTGTGCCAATACTGAGGAGGACTGGTCGCAAACTGACCCGCCTTAATCTCGACCTTAAGCTCTGGCTCCGTTGCCTCTTCGTTGGCAAAGCCATAATAGGTAACCATGCCTTCCATCACACATAACTGGCCAAACACGCCTTCCGCTGTGTTGTGATGATTTAATAGCGCCGCAGGAACGGTCTCTTTAGTAAAAAACGGCGTTGAGCGTTGCACTGTCCAGTTTTTTGGAATTCTTAAATGACTCATAATCGTACTCCTGTCATGAGAGAAATTTGATATTTTTTTGCACTGTCGCTTTATTCAAAGTTCGCCAATTACGTCGCAACTGAAAGCTCTCTAAGTAGCGGAAATGCTAGGTTAATATGTGCTTGTGTAACAACAAAGCCTTGCAATTTATCGCTGGAATTGTAGGCCCTAGCCACCAAGCCATCTTGATGAAATTCAACCGACCAACGCGCTGCCCCTTTGCAGGTGTCGCCGCCCAGTTGAATGGGCAATTGTGGCGTCTTAACTTTTACCAACATTGGTGGAAAGTTTACTTGTGCTTGCTGCATCAGAAGCTGTTTTGCTAACGCATTCGCACTCAATACTATCGGTTGCAAATAAGCCATGACTTTTCCATCTATCTCCGCGCAGTCTCCCAGTGCGTATATATCTGGCTGTGAAGTCTGGAGTTGGTTATCGACCACAATACCTCGCTTGACCTCGAGGCCCGATAAGCTCGCTAAAGCCACATTGGGCTTAAGCCCCGCAGCAGAGATGACGCAATCTACTTCTATTGAGTCACCCGAAGATAATTGAGCGACCAAATCCGTATCCGTTTTGCTAAGTGAAGTGAGCACTTGCTCAAAGCGAAGCTCTACTCCAGAGTTTTCTAGTGATCGCTGCAAGGGAGCAGATACAAATTCCGGCAATAACTCGCTCATCAAACTATCGCGAGGGTCCACCAGCGTAATGATCTTACCAGCACTGCTAAGATCCATAGCGAGCTCCACCCCGATTAAACCCGCGCCTAGCACCAAGATGCGCTGCGCTTGACGAATGGTGTCTTGCGAGCGCTGGTATTCTTGTAGACTATTTAACGTCACGATGTTCGCCGCGCCGTCACCCGTAACTTCTGGAACAAACGCCCGTGCTCCAGTAGCGAGTACTAACTTAGAATAACGCCGCATTTTGCCACCAGCGACAATAGTATGGGCAGCCGCGTCAATCGCTTCCACTTTAGTATTTGGGTGCAGCACAATATCGTACTGCTCGGCAAATTGGCCCGCAGAGGTCACCACAAGATCATCGGCGCACTGTTGATTGCTAAATACATGGCTGATATCGGGCTTGTTATACTCATCGCCTGAGTCTTGGGTAAAGACATGAATCGCCACCTCGCGGTTAGCACGGCGAACGTTTTTTACCAGTTGATAAGCAGCAAAGCCACTACCAACAATCATAATAGGATCATGCATTTGCGGTTTCCCCTTGATACTCAATGAACACATCTTTGCCTAAATGGCATTCAGGACATAAGAAATAGTCCGGTACCTCTGCCCAAGGTGTGCCAGGTTCAACGCCTTGGTTTGGCTCGCCTATTTCAGGATCGTAGACCCAGTTACACACCGTACAAATCATGCACTGACAGTCACTGCCATGCGATGGTGCGCCAACAGGTTTAACGCTTGAAGTAGGCTCGAACTCTGCAACGGGCTCAGAGACTTGCGCGATCACTTTCTCGATTGGATTCTGTGGTGACGCTTCTAATGGGTGCAGCGCCCATTGTCTCGCGATATTTCGTCCGTGCTCTCGGCACTCACGCATGGCTTTCCCATCTGGGCGCCATTTCACTTTATGACTCACGGTCGTTTCAAACCCTGCATCGGTTAACCGGGCGTGAATGCGATCCACCGCGCCGCCGTTCCAACCATAACTGCCAAAGGCCCCGGCTTTTTTATCTTTAAATCTCAGCCCCGTGATCTCTTCCAACATGGCCGCCACTTTTGGCATCATGACGTTATTCATGGTCGACGAACCAACCAGCATCCCTTTTGAGCGGAAAATATTGGCAAGAATGTCATTTTTGTCGTGACGAGAAACGTTAAACACCTTCACCGCGACACCGGGGTCGACATCGTGAATACCTTGGGCGATGGCATCGGCCATCATGCGCGTGTTATTAGACATCGAGTCGTAAAACAGCGTAATACGGTCTTCTTGATAGTTGTCTGCCCACTCTAGGTATTGATGAATGATCTGAGTCGGGTTGTCTCGCCATACGATGCCATGGGAAGTCGCGATCATGTCGACAGGCAAATTAAAGCTCAGCACTTCGTGAATTTTTGCCGTCACCAAGTTGCTAAATGGGGTTAAGATATTGGAGTAATAACGAAGGCACTGCTCCATCAGTTCGTTTTGGTCGACTTCATCATTAAACAAGCGCTCATCACAATAGTGCTGGCCAAACGCATCGTTACTAAACAGCACTGCATCTTCGGTCAAGTAAGTCATCATACTGTCGGGCCAGTGAAGCATTGGTGATTCAACAAATATCAATTGCTTACCGTTACCAATATCTAGGCTATCGCCAGTGCGAACAATGTTGAAGTTCCACTCTGGGTGATGATGGTGGCCAACAATCGAATCGATGGCGTTTTCGGTACAGTAAATTGGCGTCCCTGGGATCTTCTCCATCAACGCAGATAACGCACCGGCGTGATCTTCTTCTGCGTGGTTGATGACGATAAAGTCGATGCTGTTAAGATCGATTTCCATCTCTAAATTTTGCAAAAACTGATGGCTAAAGCGATGATCCACGGTATCGATTAAGACGGTCTTTTCTTCTCGGATCAGATAACTGTTGTAGCTGGTGCCTTTGGTCATTTTAAATTCGGTACCATGGAAGTCTTGCACTTCCCAGTCGCGTTGTCCTACCCAATGAATGTTGTTCTTAACGTGAATTGTCATTTTTACTACCTAATTTTCTTAAATACGTTCCTCCTCTACATTGCACACTGCGTGCCAAAATATAACTTATTGATTTTATTGAAAATACAATCCTTAGATTGTCATTATGACATTTACCATGTATTGTCATAAAAACAACTTCATGTCTTTATGACAATCTTCAAAGGCTAAGCATTAATGAAAATGAACGAAGAGTGGGTAAAAATCGCATTGGATCTGACTTCGGGTATTTCTAACCAAGACCGATTCGAGCGCTTGCTCACGGGAATAAGAAAAGTTTTAAAATGCGATGCATCTGCACTGCTCTCTTTTCATAACCAATGCTTTACGCCTTTAGCCATCAACGGCCTGTACCATGAAGTGCTAGGAAGGCGTTTCAATATCGATCAACACCCAAGATTGGAAGCCATCGCCCGTGCTGGTGATATTGTTCGCTTTCCAAGTGATAGCGACCTACCCGACCCTTATGACGGCCTTATTCCCAGCTTAAGCGACCAACTCGAAGTACACTCCTGCATTGGCCTGCCGTTGGTGTTTGACGATCGCCTTATTGGCGCAGTGACCATTGATGCTTTCGACCCAGAGCAGTTCGACCGCCTCAGCAATCATGATCTGCGTATGGTCAGTGCCCTCGCCGCCGCGAGCTTAAACACGGCGCTACTCATGGAGCAGCTAGAAAACCAAATGGGCTACCTACCCGAGCCAAATACTTTTCAGCCACACGCTTCACCTGGTAGCGAGATGATTGGCCACTCTCCTGCAATGCTCGAGCTCAAAGAGCACATCAGCGCTGTCGCTAACACCGATCTCTCGGTGCTGATCATGGGCGAAACCGGCGTGGGTAAAGAGTTAGTCGCCAGCGCCATTCACGCTCAATCTTTTCGTTCTAACCAGAACCTGGTCTATTTAAACTGCGCCGCTCTGCCAGAGTCCGTTGCCGAGAGTGAGCTGTTTGGCCACGTTAAAGGGGCGTTTACTGGTGCAATCAGTAATCGCCAAGGTAAGTTTGAGCTCGCCAACCATGGCACGCTATTTTTGGATGAAGTTGGTGAGTTATCGCTTACGCTGCAAGCCAAGTTACTGCGCGCTTTGCAATACGGCGATGTTCAGCGTGTCGGCGATGATAAACCGATTAAGGTCAATACCCGGATTGTCGCGGCAACTAACCGCATTATGCATGAGGAAGTAAAAGCAGGCCGCTTTCGCTCCGATCTGTATCACCGCTTGAGCGTGTTCCCGATTTTTGTGCCTCCCTTAAGAGAACGAGGCAATGACTTGGTGCTACTCACTGGATTTTTTGCCGAGCGCAGCCGTACAAAACTGGCCGTCGACAGCATCGCCATTGCGCCTGAAACGATTGAACTGCTCTCCCGCTGCCCGTGGGAAGGTAACGTGCGCGAATTAGAGCATACCATTAAACGTGCCGCCGTAATCGCGCGCGCCCAGTCGCCAGCCAAGCAGTTGGTGCTGTTACCCGAGCATTTTGATTTAACAACTCAAGCTCCTGCCACGGGGCAAGAAGCCGCAGCTTCCCCACTTATAACGACGCCATCGTCGCAACTTGGTCATTTTCAACCAAACACCCCCAACTTAAAACTGGCGATAGACCAGTTTCAAACCCAGTTTATTCGCCAAGCGTTCGAGCAAAATGAGCAAAATTGGGCGGCGACCGCTAGGCAATTGCATCTCGACCCCGGCAACTTACACCGTCTGGCTAAACGATTAGGGCTGAAATAGAAAACGGCGCCAATTTTGGCGCCGTTTTTTAGGGTTTAGTGACGAAACAAACTAGTTGCTTGCTGAGTAGCTTAAACCGTAGCCGAATGGGTATAGCTCATCTTTTCTTCCCGCAACCACTTCAGGATAACCTGGGGCATCAGAAGCTTGGTCAAGGATGGCTTGCGCACTATTGGCCAACGCAAATGGAAGTTTACCGCTTGGGTTAAACTTGCCGCTAATGACATCCATCAGTGCAGCGTCTTTAGAGCCGAAGGTGGCTAGGATAGCGCCCGCATCTTTAAGGCCACTTGCCTCATCCATGACAAATGGTTGACGGAAGTACACCGATAGTACCACTTTCTTCGGGTCGCCGATTTCAGCCATTACGGCTTTGATTTCTGCCAGTGATGGGCTTATATTCCACGTGTTTGCCGCTGCCATACTGGTGAAATCTAGCGCGCCAACTTCGTCAAATTTAGGCCCACCAAATACCAGCATACCAGTATTTTTATTGGTGACACGCACTCGGATCAACGCATAATCGCTGCCCGCCGCACTAGCCACTTTCGCACCAGTTGCATCATCACCAGCGGTTGCGTCATAGCCCGCTGCTGCTGCAACCGCATTATCCATACCTAACGTAAAGAGTTTTGTTTTAGCGCCATTGGTCATCTTAGCCAGAGGTAAAGTTGGTGCACTGTTTACTGTCTTGTTATCTAGCAATACAATCGCTTTACGTTGCGCTAGCTGTGCTTTCTCTTGGAATGAAGCATTACCGACAATGGCATTGGCACGGATAGCATCCACGTATGGGTTTTCAAATAGGCCGAGTTCAAACTGTACTCTCACCAAACGTTTGACGGACTCATCAATGCGCGCTTCTGATACTTTGCCTTGCTCGACCAGCTCGCGGATTTCAGCGTTACTGTGGAAACCCGAGAACACATCGGTTCCTGCCTCAATCGCCGTTACAATTTGCTGAGGTTTATCCATGTCTTGCAGGCCCCAAGCGCGATTATTGTGCATCATGGCATAATCGGTATGAACGTTGTTTTTGTCGCCAATAATGCCCGTATCCGAGTTGATCACGCCGTCAAAGCCGAGAGCACGGCGCAGTAAGTCCGCTAAAATTCCTTTAGAAAAGGCAATTCCCACGTTACCTGCTGGCGTACCAACCGTCGTGCTGTACTTGTTATACGCGACACGCTTGGTATCCTTCACATCATCTTTCAATAAATCGCCCAGAGGAACGCCACCGGCATCTAAGTTGGTTGAATCAGGATTATTTATCGACCAATCCCCTCCACCAACAATACCGTAGTATGGCATCAACGCGGCAACACCAGCATCAATCGCAGCTTTAAACGGTTTAACATGGTAATCAAACATACCTGCTGGGTAACTTTGATGTTGGCCAGCAATATAGTGTGGGTCTAAACCGAGGAACTGCGGGCCACCACCCGGGAAGTGCTTCATGGTCAGTACAATGCTATCTGACGTTAGCGTTTTGCCTTGTAAGTTACCGACCAACGACGTCATGATATTAGACGCAAGATCGGCATCTTCAGTGAAGGTTTCATGGACACGATACCAACGCGGCTCAGTCGACAGATCCGCCATATAGCCGTACATGCCGCGCAAACCAATCGCGTTCCACTCGGTACGCATAATTTTGGCAAACTCTCCGATAAGCTCCATGTCTTGGCTCGCGGCGAGACCCGCTTCTTTTGGCCACTCAGAGAAAGCGCCAGCGGATACGTTAATCCCCGCTTTAGCATGGGGGTCATTGTGATTACGCGCATTAGATTTAAATAGTGCCGGAATACCTAAACGAGTGGATTCTGCTAGCTCCTGAACCGTGTTCATATACTGAGCCGCTTCCATTGGGCTAAGTGGCGCATTAACACCAAACGCGGTTGGAGCAGGATCTCGCTCTGCCGGTGTCAGTTTATCCGCTTCCTGCTGGGTCAAAATAGTATTTCGGAAGATGAAACGATTCATCTTTTGCTTTTCAATGTAATCGACATGCGTGCTATTTATTCTGCCATACGCCGCGGCATTCATGGTATCAATTAACATCATGCCGACCTTTTCTTCTAAGGTCATTTGAGACACAAGATCATCAATTCGCTGATCAACGCTGTTACGCCAATCTTCGTAAACATCCAGCTTTCCGTTTTTATTTAGATCTTTAAACTGGTAACCATCAACGCCAATTAACCCCGAAGAGCGGGCCGCGATTTTGGCTTGAGTATGACTCGGTTGAATCGTATTGGTTGTATCATCATTACACCCCGCCAACACAACGGCCAGCGCAATCGGTGTAAGGGCAAATGCTTTTTTCATTATTTTATTCATGGAAAACCTCCGTGTAGGGATATTGGCTTGGACACGGAAATCATAGATGAAATGCAAAATTGGTTAACCACTTAATATTTAAACATCGACCATGGTCAACCAAATATTACAAACAGGCTACACAGATCACAACCTCGCGACCTGTTGACATTAAGTGCATTATTATTGCATTCGTCTAACAGGGGTAAGTTGCTTTACATAATACTGGTCGACCAATTAAAGCCCATTTGAGTTCAATTGCTCGGCGGTGAAAGCCGCAAAAAAAAGGCGAGAGCCTCTGCCCTCGCCATTTTGCACTGCGAATTGTTCGCGGGTTAAAGCCCGTTGTTATTTCACGCCGCTGGTGATGATCTGTTGAGTAATGTTACCCGCAAGGCCCGACGTATAGATTTTAAAGCTCACCGGTTTACCCGCCGCTTGGATTTCCTTAACATTATATTGAACTTGATTGTAAGCATCCCCCCACTGGTAACGCACTAAGGTTTCGCCGGATTGTAGGTGACGGTTTACTGAATATTCCGTCGCGTAGCCAGCCATAACCCCATTGATTTCTTTGTTCGGGGCATCATGTGCGATCTTAAATGTGGTTGAGTCGAGCTTGAGCATGCCATTGGTTACGCTACTTGGCTCGGTTAATTGGCCTGAAAAGTAAGTCGCGTGAATAAAACGGTCTTCAGGGTTGGTATTGCCCCCCGTGCCTAAGTTAGTTTGGCTCCACTGCTTCTCTTGTTCGCCCCAACCACGTTTTGAACGTTCAACATTGGCAAGGTGCTGGGCGTAACCCGGTTGGTTGGTCATAACGGTATATTGCTCGCCATGCCAAACCTGTGGTTTACCGTCGCGCCACTCTAAGATGGCGCTGTCGCCGCTGGTATCTTGGAATGAGATGTGCAACGCGATGCGAATTGGCACCCCTGCAATAAACTCAACCGCCGGCGCGTTGTTTTTTACCGCGCTAACCACTTCCTCTACCGTTTGATATTGGGATAGTAAGTGGCGTAAGTAGGTCAACGAGCCTTCTTTTTCCTCCGAATCACCTAAGTCCATGCCACCGTCATACAGCATATTGCCACTTAAACCAACGGAATTGACACCATCCGTAATAATCCCATACGTCGTGATGCCGGTAACATCGTATTTCGATTCGACCATATTTTTATGCTCTAAGTGAGTCGAATAAGCGCTGCCAGCAGGAAAGTTCACCACGCTAGGATGCGTTTGCTCAGACCAATCCATGGTACGAGTGACAAAAGTCCCGTTGTCTTGGGTTTGCCACAAGATACGCGTACAAGCATGAGCAGAAGAAACCAAAGTAGCGAATGACAATGCGCTGATAATTGCAGTAGAGACAAGATTTCGTTTCATTATTAGACCTCTCAATTATTAGTATAAACAGCGCTATATTTGCAGTATTTACCTCACACCACACCTCTGTTATGTTGGAGATATCCCAACAGGAGTCGTTATGGCATCGTACAGTTTTGATCAAGTTGAAGCCTTTATTGCCGTTGTTAAGCATGGATCTTTTAGTGCAGCAGCACGAGCGCTCAGTAAAGACCGCTCGACTATCCATCAATTAATTGGTTTTTTGGAAATAGATTGGGGCGTTGAGTTGTTTGACCGCCAAGGCAAACTGCCTAAGCTCAAGCCTGAAGCACAAAGGCTTTATCAATATGCCAATTTGCTCTTGGAACAGCGCATAGAAGTGCAGAATATCGCCGACAACCTCTCGCGTGCCATCGAAGATGAGTTGACCATTAGTTATGATGAAGTCATTCCTCGCTCGCTACTTATCGACACTGAACAGCAAATCAGCCTCGACTTTCCGTCAACTTGCATTCATTGGCTCAAGCAAGATAAGGCTCAGGCCATAGCGGCGATTAAGCATGGTGACGTCGATATCTCAGTGCAGCTGGTCTCGAATCGAAATAAGCCAATAGAAGGCCTCGCGGGGATCAATGTTGGCAGGCTTCTTTTTTCCGCGTATGTCGGCAAACACTCTCATCTGCCCCCTCTTCAGCCTTGCCCCCAAGCCGTAATGCAAACAAAACCACAATTGGTACTAAAAAGCTTTATTGGAGCCAAAATGGAACAGTTCGCGATAGTGAGCCCCAACTATCGGGTCTACTCAGAGCTTGAACTGCTCGTACAGCGCTTATCAAACACCCAAAATGAGTGGGCAGTACTCCCAGAGCACATGGCGAGGCAGTATGTAAAACAAGGGCTCATACAGCCGTGCCAGCTTGAATTCGCCAACACCCCCATCGCATGGAGCTCGGTACTGCTTAGCGCTCAACAAAGCAAAAAGGGGCTAGTATTCCAAAAGGCCATGCAAGTTTTATCTCAAGGTCTCAAACAATTACCCCCCCCCAAAAAAATTGAGTGTTGACCCGTCTATAGGTTCAGGGTTCAAGCTAGGTACTCGATTGGCAAATGGTGACTTTATGTTAACGGTAACTCAACTGGCAAAAGAGCACGGCGTATCGCGTGCGACGATTCTTTACTACGAACGCGAGCAACTGCTGTTTCCCGCCTATCGGGCAGACAACGGTTACCGTTGGTATGGCGCTAATGAAATCGCGCGCTTAACCGCCATCACGGCGTACCGCTCTTATGGGCTACCAATAGCCAGTATTCGCACTTTGCTGGATCGAAAATCGCAGTCTCAAGCTCAAATACTGAAAGATCATTTCAATGAATTAGAGCGCGAGATCCAAACCCTAAGAGCACAACAAAAGGCCATTGTGGTGCTATTGGAAGAACCAAATCTGAAAGAGGACAACACCGTGACGAAAGAACGTTGGGTAAACATCATGCAAGCCGCTGGTTTTAGTGACAGCGACATGATCAAATGGCACCAAAAATTTGAAGAGCTAGAGCCAGAAGAGCACCAGAAATTCCTTGAATCTCTGGCTATCTCAGAACAAGAAATCGCGCGTATCCGCGCGCTATAACGAGTCTACGGCTAAGGGTCGCTCCCTTAGCCGCTAATTAACCCACCTATCAATTGTTCGCGCAAAGCTGAGTCGCTGTTACTTTTTCAACTTCTGCTTTGTAAAGCACTTGATAGTTTCTAAGTTGGATAAAGTTAATGGTCGCCAATGCTAATAGAACCAAAATAACGATCAGCTCGGCGTAGAAACTGGTATTTAGCGAGTTGTACATCACAACGAAGACATGCATAGCGCCAACATCAAGTGAATGCTTACACACAACCGACCAAGAAAATACCACCAAGGCCAAAAAAATGTAGAGCGTCATTTCCCCTAAAGTACGTCGCATTAACCACTTGTACTTGTGAACATCTTCATTATTAGCCAATAACAACCTCACGAATAACCCTTTAGTTAGCAAAATAATTTAACTACTAACCAACCACCTCATGCCTGCAATCGTGCCCCCTCTAAAACATCAGAAGGCTTTAAACACAATTCAATAAAAATCACATTAATCATTGAGGACAACGAGGTATGAACAAACATACATGCCCATTCTTTATTAATTTCCGCGAATATTACTCCGTAGCAAGGAAGAGTCAATATGCAACCAGCAATAATGAAACAATAAAATTCAATGTCGCACAGTTTTACAAAATCTCTGCGATATATAAAACTAAGCCCAAAGACGCAAGGCGATCTTTGGGCTGATGGTTACACGAGAAAAACTCAATAGAACTAAACGTCGCGAAGCGCTTCCAACCAACTTGCCAGCAATTTAAGCGACGTTTGATGACGATACTTAGCGGTAGTACGCTGATCGTCGATTGGGTGGATCATCTCACTGTATTGTTCCACCATCGCCTCGATATTTATCTCGGCGACATTCTTGCCAATGAGCAGTTGCTCAAGTTCTTTACAACGGACGACCGTCGGAGATACCGCACCAAATGCCACGCGCCAATCAACGACCTTACCCTCTACCACTTTAGCTAATCCGGCCACTGACAGTTTCGACAGCGCGTTTGCCGCGCGAGTGCCTACTTTGCGATAAAACAGCTGTGGCAGATCTACCTTAGGGAGCAGAATATGGCTAAGGATCTCATCGGCTTTTAGGATGGTTTTACCCGGCCCGGTAATAAAATCACTGATGGGCACTTCTCGCCGACCTTGCGCCGATGCTAAGATCAAACGCGCATCCAGCAGATAAAGGGCAGGCAAGGAGTCCCCCGCGGGTGACGCGTTACAAATATTGCCCGATAACGTCGCTCGATTGCGCAATGCTGGCGCGGCAATTTGGCCAACGCTCAAGCGCAGTATTTCGGGCACCTGATCATCACTTTCAATGTCACTAAGCGAGCACTCGCTACCAATACAAAGCCCATCTTGTGTTGCTTCAATATGGCTAAGCTCACTAATCGCATCAAGAAACAGCACATCGGTATCAAACTGCGGCGCGATCCCGCTGCGTACCCCATGCTGAACCATTAGGTCAGTTCCGCCTGAAAATAGAGTGACGTTGCCAAGCGCCACGTGATCGAGCGCCTCTGTCAAAGTAGTTGGCCGATAAACACTTACCATAACTGCGCTCCTTTTTGCGCGGCGATGCGCGCTGCATCCACAATCATGCCATACCCTGTACAGCGGCATAGGTTGCCGGAGATCCCGCGGCGGATCTCTTCTTCACTTGGGTCGCTGTTGGCTTCGAGTAAGGCATACAGCGCCAGTACCATGCCGGGGCTACAAAAACCACACTGCACCCCTTTCGCCTCTAATAAGGCGTTAATCACACATTGGCCCTTTTCACTCTCGCGAAGGCCTTCTAAAGTCAGGATCTCGGCGCCTTGCACCTGCGCGATAGGCAGCATACAAGCGTTGACTAACTTACCGTTAAATAACACCGAGCAAGCGCCGCACTCCCCTTCTCCGCAACCTTCTTTAGTCGCGGTGTTGATAAGGTCTACCCTTAAGGTGTGCAATAGCGACTGCATGGGTTCGACTTCAATTGATACCTCTCTGTGGTTTAACACAAACTCGACCGTAATATTGCTTGTCTCCACTTTACTCGCCATACAATGCCTCCATCACTTTTTCGGGTGTCACCGGAATTGATGACAAAGGTTTACCGATCGCATCTTCTACCGCCGCCGCAAAGGCCGCCGCGCCGCCATTATGGGTAAGCTCGCCGCCTCCTTTTGCGCCGTTTGGCCCATAAGGGTATGGGTTGTCTAAGGTTTCACTGACAATGCTAGGCACATCCATCGCGGTTGGGATCACGTAGTCGGCCATGGTTTTCTGCGCAAACACACCGTCGCTATTGAGCTCCATCTTCTCGCAGCTTCCATAACCCAGCGCTTGCACTAATCCACCATCGATTTGGCCTTTAAATACATGCTCGTCGATGACATGGCCAACATCGTACACCGCCCACACCCCGGTGATTTTTGACTCGCCAGTGACGGTATCAACGTCAACTTCCACCACGTTCATGCCATAACTGGTAACCTGATAAGCGTTACCTTGGTAGGTATCCTGATCCCAGACGTGATATTCAGGCTTTTTGTATACCTCTTCAATTTCTTGCGATTCGCCCTCAATCCACTGCTGTTTGAGACTTTTCGCCGCTTTTTCTAGCAAATAACCCACAATAACGATTGAACGCGAGGCCACTGTAGGGCCAGAGTCGGGCACTACGCCGGTATCTGGCACCGCGATGGCAACATCTTCAAGGGGCTTATCTAGGTGTTCGGCAACAATTTTTCTAAAGGTTAAAGTAAGCCCTTGGCCAATATCGGTATTGGAGACCAAAATCGTCACCTTGCCATCGCTTTGTTTCACCAAGCGAGCGCGAGCTTTTACTAAGGTATCTTCTAAGTCACCGGCAAAGCCGCAGCCGTGCTGGAACAGCGCGATACCGAGCCCTTTTCTAATTTGAGCGCTAGGGTCTTGCGCACGACATTGCGCTTGTTTCCGCTTGTAATCGGAAAGTTCCATCACCCTGTCTAACATCTGCTCTAAGATGAGGTCGCCGTAAATAGCCGCGCCCGTTAACGTCGTGGAATCACTCGTGAGCATGTGTTCGCGTTTAAAGGTGAGCGGATCAACGCCAATGCGTTTAGCAACATGGCTCATGTGGGTTTCCATACAGAAACAAGTTTGCGGCGAGCCAAAGCCGCGGAATGCGCCCGTCGGTACCGTATTGGTCGCCCATGCATGGCCTCGAATACGCACGTTAGGAATGTCGTAAACATTGGTGCCGGTGGTAATTGAGCGCTGCAACACAATACCCGACAGGCTTAAGTAAGCGCCGCTGTTGATATCAAAATCGATATCCATCGCCACCACTTTGCCGTTCTTATCTACACCAGTACGGTAGCGAAACTCGACCGGATGGCGTTTACTGGTAAACGAGATATCTTCCACTCGGTCAAGAATGATCCGAATCGGGCATTGAAGTTTCTCAACGGCTACCGCTAAAGGCGCCGCCAACACGTCGGGGTAATCTTCTTTACCGCCAAATCCGCCCCCTGTTGGGCACTGGATCGCACGTACTTTGTCATGGCCAAGGATCACTGCCATGGCATGGTGCACGTACCAAGGGCACTGCATAGATCCTTCGATAACGACTTTGCCATCTTTGGGATAACCCACGGCCCCTTGAGTTTCGATATAGGTGTGTTCTTGATAACTGGTGGTGCAAGTCTCTTCGATAATGGACACCGCTTGGGCAAATCCGGCGTCGATGTCCCCTTTGGTGAGGGCGTGTTTATCAAGCACGTTATCTAAGGCGTGGATAGGCCCATCGGCCATCGCTTTGGATTGTTCAATGGTGTAGGCAGGAGTCAATGGGGTGTAGTCGACTTTTATTTGCTGGATCAACGACTCTAAAACTTTAGGATCGGGGCCGACCAATAAGAATATCACTTGGCCAACGTGGCGCACTTCACCATCTGCGAAGGCAGGCCAATCTATCTCTACAATCGGTAGAACATTATGCCCCGGGACATCTTTGGCCCCAAAGAGATGATAACCTTCCGGCAGCTTAGGTATATGCGCTTTATCTATTTTCCCTCTTGGGCAAGTTGAGCGGTAAAAACGCGCTTCAAGCAACCCTTCGTAGTGGCGATCTGCAATATACTTCGCCTCTCCTGTAGCTTCTTCCCATTTGAATTTGGTGTTAACCGTTTCCATAACAAGATCTCTCACGTCAATCCATTTGATCCATCGCTTGCCATAGAAGACTTGTATTCCCAGAGCTACAAAAGGCACCACCAGCGCATACTTGCCCAGCGGTATTGTATGTTCCAAATTGCCAAGTGTTCTGTGGGTTCCTGCCCATAATCTCATTAAATTATGGAGGCGGGTGTGTGGCAAACTTTCTGCGGGTATCGTAGTACAAGCCAGCCAGTCACAATGGACCACCTAAGTTCCCATACCCAAACTTGCGCTCGGCAAGTGAGTAATATCTACCTAGTAGAGCAACTATTACGCCAAGCTGAAAAGTGCGAGCAATACAGCATAAAAATTCGTGACCGATGTCGAAAGTGACGCTTATTTTGTGAAATGGCGCAGGCTCACGAATACGAGAATCACTCAAACAAAATGAAAAAAAACTCTCAGTGATTCACTAATTTATATCAAATTAATAGTTGTTCTATCATATTGATAACCTATTCTGGTAAGCAACATTTAGCGTTCAGGCCGCACGCCATCATTGGCTGAAAAACACATTAAATAGATTCAATGTCAAACCAGATTGCTCATCAACCCCATTTCAGCTACTATCTCACCACTATGTTTACTATTCGCACAACACACTTCCAGCCATATATGTCATTGGAAAACGAGCAATGAGTAACTCGACTATGATGAAAAAAGCTTTAGCACTTTTCGCTTTAACACCAACACTTTGCTTGGCAAATGCAGAAATAAACGCTTACGCTTATGAAGGATTAGCAGAGATTTGCATGAGCTCTCGGATGATCTCTGAGCCGCCACAATTTCAAGAAATGAAAGCGATTTACTTAGAAAAAAAACATGCCAGACAAGCTAGTTTTCCATCAAATCCTAGTTTTGCTTTTTTTGCATCAAAACAGCTATGGAATATTCGCTTAGGCGATCACCCAAGCTATGAGCAGTGCGCGGCGATATTAAAATAGCGCCGCGGCGTTCGGTGTGGCCATTGGAAGTGCCCTAACCGTCTGCGCGATTCTGGTTGGCCAAATAGGCACTCGCTTTACTTACCTTAGTATTTGCTCAATCACCACTCTAGTCGCCCTGTTTCCATACACAAAAAATCACGACTGTTAATAGCTTCTGAGCGTACTAAACTAACCAGTTTACTTGCCGACAACTCGGGCGTCATGTGCGCATCTGGGGGCGACATATCGGTTAATAGCGCGCCTGGATGCGCCGCGGCAACCTTTATTCCTAGCGCCTCAAGCTCATCAGCAAGGCAAAGAGTGAGCATGTTCTGTGACGCTTTACCAATACGGTAAGAATAGGAGCAACCCGACCCTTTCGCGGCTCCGCGAGACTGCATCGCAAGGGAGCCACGACGAGAGCTAATGTTAATTACAATGCCATTATCACTTTTCTGCAGTGCCGACACCGCGCCACGTACTGTGCTAAATGCACCAATACAGTGAGACTCGAACTCCTTACGCAGTTGGCCTAACTCCACATCGAACAATGACGGCGCCTCGCTGCCCGTTCCGGCGTTGTTAATGACCACGTCGATACTCGTATCGCCAATAAACTGCGTTAGTTTTTGCTCGTAATTCTCACAAGTCACATCCGAAACCAAAACCTTGGCCTCAGGAAAGTGAGACATAAGCGCCGCCTTCGATGCTTCGCGACGAACGACTAACAGCAGCTGAAATCCGTGTTGGTGAAACTCGCTCGCAAGGGCATACCCCAACCCTCTGTTTGCACCGGTAATTAAAACTGATTGCATGCTCCCCTCACTCTTAGTGCGCAAAAAATGTTTGTCATAGTACCTTTTAGCAAAACCTTAACGTAAAAACGATTTAGGTACAATATGCCAAGAACTTCGGGGGGTATAGTCGAACCGACTACACCGTTACCAAGCGCGCCATGCCCCCCAAAATAACGCGATATTTGGGTTGGGTTGTCATCTCTATTTCACTGAAATTGGCTCGCATCGCCGCGCTAATACCAGTAAAGTGACGCCAACGATTTACAGATACAAAGGCAATGTTCATGGCAAAGCGCTCTCCTGTCGTGGAAATGACTTCTTACGGCATTTACTCCACTTGGGATTCTGGCTCGAAAGATCTGCCCAAAATCAAAGAATTCACCACCACTATCGTGGCGGATGAAGAGGTCGAGTTTGGTCTCACGGTTAACATCAAAAAAGCAAAAGGCGAGAAGATGCAATACTGCATTTACCACCCAGGCATCATCAATAAGAAAGGCAAAACCCTAGCACCGTTTGATGGCGAAGAGTACGTAGGCAACAACGACTGGAACTTCTACCTTGGCGACACCATTCAACTGCTTCACCCTGTTGACGGCCTTGAAAGTAACCTCGGCGACTGGCGCATGGTGCTTGAATTGCAAGGGCGAGTTGTGGCCGAGAAAACCTTCAACGTCGTTGCTCGAGATGAGAGCCAGTTCTGGAAAAACAGAGGTTTTTAAGGCGTTAATTCATCGTGAAGGTGCGATTTGCAATCATCGCTACCAATATGCTCTACACCTGTTAAAATCCGCGGAGTAAATGAGGCTTGAGTGATTTAGGAAACGATGGAAGAGATTTACTTTGCCGGTGGCTGCCTTTGGGGCGTACAAGAATATCTGCGCCACTTACCGGGCGTATTATCGACCGAAGCGGGGCGCGCCAATGGCACTTCAAACACCACCCAAGGCCAGTACGATGGCTACGCGGAGTGCGTGAAAACCAGCTTTGACCCACAGTTAGTTTCAGCAGCGCAGCTGATGGGCTACTTCTTCGAAATCATCGATCCGTACAGCATTAATAAACAAGGTGAAGACGAGGGCGAGAAATACCGCACTGGGGTCTACAGCTTGCAACAAAGCCATTTGGCCGCCGCCAAAACCTTTATCGAACGCCGAGAAGACTCGGCCAAGATTGTGGTCGAAATTCTTCCTTTATCTAACTATGTAAAAAGCGATGAGGAACATCAGGATAGGCTGACGCGCTGCCCCGATGATTACTGCCATCTCCCTCAACACCTGCTGCATAAATACAAGCATTAACCCTCGGCGAATGTGGTGCCAACAAATCAATATGAACGATCTTAACAATACCGCCTCTCTGGCAATAAAAGACGCCAGCTCCATCAAATTAGAGCAAGTTTGCCTCGATATCCAAGGCAAGCGCATTTTAGACCAGCTCTCTTTTTCCACCAAAGTCAGACGGCTTGGCATTATCGGCCGCAATGGTTCGGGCAAGTCGACCCTGTCCCGGGTGCTATCTGGGCTTATCGAGACCAAGTCGGGACTGCTGGAAGTCGCGGGCGTGAACCCGTTTAACGATCGCAAAGCGGCGCTACAAGAAATCGGCTTACTGTTTCAAAACCCCGACCATCAAATCATCTTCCCGACCGTGTTAGAAGAAGTGGTCTTTGGCCTGCGCCAATTGGGAGAAAAGAAGAAACAAGCCGAGCAGATAGCCAAAGAAACCCTCGCCACTTTTGGTAAAGCGCACTGGGAGAACGTACACACTTCAGCGCTCTCTCAGGGGCAAAAGCACTTAGTGTGCCTAATGGCCGTGGTGGCGATGCAGCCGAACCTCATCATATTAGACGAGCCGTTTGCAGGGTTAGACATTCCGACTAAGCGCCAATTGCAGCGCTACCTAGATAAATTCCCGGGCAGCCTGATCCACATTAGCCACGATCCAGGCGATCTCAACGATTATGACCAACTGCTGTGGCTGGAAAGCGGCCAAGTCGCGGCGCTTGGCACACCAGAAGAGGTGCTACCTAAGTACCTAGAAGAAATGCACAAGATCGGGGACAGCGATGATATCTCTAACCTCGCCCATTGAGACCCGCGCGCACCACTGGAGCGCAGGACTTAAACTCGGGCTGCTGTGCGCCACCACACTGGGGCTGTTCTTTGTTGAAAGCCTTATCTTTCACTCAGTGTTTCTGCTTGGGGTAATCGCCCTTTACGCCATGCCGGGTAAAGCGTTTTTCATCAGTGGTTGGCAGCACCTTAAAATGTTGTGGCCGTTTATTTTGGTGGTCGCAGTGTGGCACCTCTGGACTCAAGAGTTCGCCCTTGGCGCGACCATTATTATTCGCATGGTGGCCGCCGTGGCCCTTGCCAACCTTGTCACCATGACCACTCGCCTATCCGACATGATTGAGGTGGTGCGTTTTCTGGCGCGACCTTTTGCCCGCCTTGGCCTTAATACTCGCGCGTTGGAGCTTTCTATCGCGCTGGTGATCCGCATGACGCCAGTATTGGTCTCTAAAGGACAAAGCCTTTCCTGGGCTTGGAAGGCGCGCTCAAACAAACGCTCGGGCTGGCGAGTTATTTTACCTTTCACCGTTCTAGCACTTGACGACGCAGACCACGTAGCCGAAGCACTTCGCGCTCGCGGCGGTTTGACAAACATGGAGAAAAAATAGATGGAAAAGAACCTCACTTATACCGCGCTGTTTGCGGCGCTTATCGCAGCCCTCGGCTTGGTGCCAAAAATCACCCTCGCCTTTGGCGTGCCTATTACCGCGCAGAGCATGGGCATCATGCTGTGTGGCACCATTCTTGGCGCTAAACGCGGCGGCTTAGCGGTACTGCTATTCTTATTGCTGGTTGCGCTCGGTTTACCGCTCCTTTCTGGCGGCCGCGGCGGTTTGGGTTTGTTTGTTTCAGCCTCGGGTGGCTTTTTGATTGGCTGGCCTATCGCCGCCTTTGTTACTGGTCTTATCGTTGAAAAATGGCGCAGCGCCTCACTAGCGGTAGTTTCCACCGTGGCATCTATTCTTGGCGGTATTGTGGTGATGTATGTGTTCGGTATTGCGGGTATGGCGATTGTGCTGAAAAAGTCGCTCCCAGACGCGGCGATGCTGACCATGGCGTTTATCCCTGGTGACATCGTCAAAGCAGTGATCGCGGGGCTACTGACTTCGGCCATCGCCAAAGCACGGCCTGCTAGCGTGTTATCACGCGCGGCTTAAAATCCAATACGGAGTAAACGTGAGCATTCTTATCTACACCGACAACGTGTCGGCTAACCATATTCTTTACTACGCGTTAGCTAAGCTTCGCGGTAAGAGTAACGTTTACTTCGTTAACGCCAACGAAATTCTGGCCGGCGCCCTCACCGATGAGGTCGAGCTGTTTGTGATGCCCGGCGGCGCCAGTCGTTATAAATCGGCCAAACTCGACGGCCCCGCCACCAAGCTTATAAAGCAATACGTGGCAAACGGCGGCCGTTATTTGGGCATTTGCGCTGGCGCTTACATGGGCTGCGAAACCACCATCTGGGCCAAAGACCAACCATTTGAAATCGTCACCGACAACGAGTTAGCCTTTTTTGCTGGCAACGCCGAAGGCCCCATCGAAGCCTTTGGCCGCGGTGATAATTACAACGTCACCCAAGCCCACATTGTTAACCTAACGGTAAACGGTCAGCCTCAGCGCTCGCTCTACTTGGGCGGCTGCGTATTTAAGCCGCGCACCAATTCAAACTTCGAAGTCATCGCTACTTTCGACGACCTGCCAAATCAACCATCCGCCATCATTGGCGGCCACTACGGCCAAGGCAACTGGCTGCTCTCCTCTACTCATCCTGAGTACGATCAAGAAGCGTTAGAGCTGATGAGCTTTGATGTGGTGGGGAATGAATATCAGGATTTTGAACAGGTGAGTGAGGACTCTGGGCTAGATTTAGGGTTACTGAAGTACTTGTTGGCTTGGGGAAAGTTGTAGGTATTAACTGTGACGCCTACTGCCAATTTAGCGCCAGAGTAAAAACCTAAACTCAATAATGATAGCGGCAAGAAATGATTGTGATATGAGCATCATCTACCGCATAAATTAGGCGATTAGACTCATCTATACGTCGAGAACAAAAGCCTAGTAGGCTTTCTTTCAGGGCTTCTGGTTTACCAATCCCTTCAAAGGGTGAACGCTTTGTGTCTAGGATAAGCTTATTAATACGTTTTAGAGTTTTCTTGTCCTGGCTTTGCCAGTATAAATAGTCACCCGATGCTGCATCCGTCCAAGCCAACAACCTACTCATCGATGATGTCTCGTGCAGTTGCCTTACCCGCTTTATACTGTTCAATCGACTCATTTAAATGCGCAGCATTTGCTGGTGACTTTAATAAGTGAACCGTTTCCATCAAGCTGTTGTAGTATTCCAGTGACATCACAACCGCATCTTCAGAATCTCGGCGAGTGATGACTGTACAATCTGCATCATTAGCAACGCCATCAAGCACAGATTTCAGACCATTGCGAGCCTCAGTAAAAGAAACAATACGCATAACTAACCTCAACTTGAGTTGTACATGTTACTGCACAAGTTTAGCCTAATAGCCAAACTTGTCCAAGATAACGCGCATATGTTGTAGGCTTCACTGATTCAAACATCAACCCGATACTTCAAATCCTGCACTTCATCCCCCGTCACGCCGCGAAAGCCCCAGCAGTGCGCGGGTTGTTCTTTTATGGTGATTTCCACATCAATTGGGGCAATACCTAGCTCTGCTTCAATTCTAGAAAACAGTAACTTGATCAGCGCTTTCTTGGTGTCAACTTGCCTGCCTTCCATCATGTTTATTTCAATAACGGTGTAAGCATCACTTCGCCCTTTGGGGTAGTAAAAGTCTTCCTTTTCCAAAGGAACGATGCGATGAGCGCGTTTGTCGGCAGGTAGGGTGAGTGCGTCTGTCATGCATGACTGGATCACATCAGATAGTTTTGCTTTGATTGGATCTAGTTTGTCTCGAATTCCATAGATAACTATCATTGTTTTTCCTTAAACATAGAATGATTGTGCCCGAAGCCTCAATCCAGATACTTTTGCCAATGAAGCAATCCTTTTAGCTTCACTTGATGATCTTCAAACTGGCAGGCTTGATAGAGCTTTTTCGCTGCAATGTTGTCATCATCAACTTCTAAAGTAATTTTTAGATAGTCGTTACTGCGGGCATACGCCTCTATCCCTTGTAGTAGTTCCTTTCCAACTCCTGTGCCTCGAAACGATTTTGCCACCATGAAGTCGTGAATGTTCAGTACCTTCTTGGCTCGATAAGTGGAGTAAGATTCAAAGCAGACGGCAAAGCCTGCTGACATGTTACCAACCATCGCGATGAAGCCATGAAAGTAGGGTAATTGAAATAACTGGCTAACAAGGTCTGGGGCGACTTCAACAGAAAGCGCGGCGGAGTAGTCGCGAAACAAGCGCTCAAAATTTGCTTGGTGCTCACTTTTCTCTGCGCCTAAGTAAACAACGCTTAGAGGGACACTCACATCTGTGCACTCACATCTGTGAGCTTAGTTAATTCATTATTTGGCATAAGCATCCTTTCTTATTTTGCCGGTGACCGCAGCCCGCGGCCTGTGGTTATTCGATGGAATGTTCGAGGTACGGTTTCACCATATAGACGAACTGGCTATCTTGGCTGGTGACTTCAAAGCCGAATCGGACGTATAGCTCCCCTACTCGGTTGCCTTGTAGGTAACACAGTTTGATGGGCATGGCCCTTTCATGCGCTGTTGCTATGACGCGCTTTAATACTTGGCTGCCAACGCCTTTGCCTTGGCACTCGGGTAGCAAGAAAAAGCGACCAAAATAAACATGGTTTTCACGCGCCTGCACAAGGAAACTGCCTACGGGTACTCCGCCAATTTCGATGATCATCGGCTTAGCTTCTAGCCATTCGCTGTGGTGGAGCTCTCTTTGAACGGTTTCATTCCAGCCAAAAATGGCCTTGATAGGCTCATATTCCGCCACTTTTTTTAGTTCAAACAGGAACTCATAATCCTTGCTGTCCGCTAGACGAGTTGTAAACACCATACTGTTAGAATGCCTTATTAAACAATGCGCTTGGTAAAGAAATACCGGCTATGCGATATGGGGTAATTTTCTAGTGCCATCTGGCACTGGTAGCCCAGTTTTTCGTAAAAGGGCTTCGCCTGAAAGCTAAAGGTATCCACCATGCACGAATGGCATCCTTGTGAGACGGCATAGCTTTCAAGCTTATGGATTAATTCCGCACCAACCCCACCTCCTCGAATGGACTTGTCCACCCAAAGAAAATTAATTAACAGCCACTCACCAAAAACTTCCGCAGTAATGCCCGCCACTTTTCGCTCGCCATCCTTGACGTAATACGCGACTTTCCTTCGGTCAATGCCACCTAAAAAAGGCGTGTTATGTTCAACTAACCCACTGCGGATCTCATTGATGCTCTCCTCTGAGGGTGCCAAATCTAACTCAAAGTCCATTTTTTCCTCTACTTAGCCAACGACGCAACCTGATTTCGTTGGGATTAAGAACCTTGAATTCATTTCACCATGATACGTTCTAGAATGCACTAACTCCTTGTGCTCAATAGTAAACAATGGCCTCTCCCCCTAATGGCTTACGTATGACCCTGAGCATCTATGGCTCTCTTAGCACGATACAGCTGAGCTAGCACCGCATCCATGTCGGACTCTTCGGTGAACGGACTCATAGGGTAAGACTTGATCCCGAGTAGATTACGCTGTTCATGGGTGGTTTTGTACGACTCGGTAAATGAAACTATTGGTGTGCCGTGTTGCTCTGCCTCTCGCAATACATAATGCGCAATTGCGCGGTTATATTGATTGATGTTATCAGTGAAACTGGCTGGCACTTGGTCATGTAATTCTCTGTCGTACCAAAGCTTGCCTTGTGGGTCGTATTTGCCCTCTGGGTAGAAGCGAAGGTCGGTGACAAAGGCAGGGTTATCACGATTCAATAACGTGATATCAGGGCACTCTTCAATTTGGATTCGGAAGTAATCGGCCACCGAGAGTAAATACAAAATCAGCGACTCGTAGCCGTCTTTGCCCATCACCATCATGTTGGCCAACGCTTTTTGCGCGTAGTTTGGTCGGCTTGATTCTAGGGTAAAGGTACCGGGCTGATAACCGTCACCGTGATACAGGTACGGCATATCGCTTTTGTACTTTTTCAGTAAGTTAAAGTCATGGCTACTTTTCACCACAAAGGCGCTACAAAGGTAAGGCCCCCAGCCTGTTTTGTGAAAATCGATGCCCACCGAGTCGGCATATCGCAGTTCAACCATTTTCGAGACGATAGAGCGAATCGAGCGCTGCAATTTGTCGGACAACTTATCTAGCGCAGCATCGCCTTTAAAAGTCAGGTAAGGCCAGCCAATTACCGCATCGGCATGAACATGAACGGGGTAATCCAGTGTTGCGGCGATTTTATCTCTCAGCGCCACAATCTCACGCAATGGATCGATACCAAAGGCATCGGTGGTGCCCATGGTAGCGTAGATGCAGCCAATTTTGGCGCCAGATGCAATGGCCTTATCCATCGCTTGTTCGAGCAGGTCAACGCGCATGGTATTATCGTCATTGGTTGGGATCACGCAGATGTTATCTAACCCCACCCCCGTCCAGATCGCCGAAGATTTAATGCTGTAATGAGACACGTCTGAACAGAAAAAGACAACCCGGTCGCGCAGGCCGGTATATTTGGCGTCTGGATCGGCCTTTTCGATCCCTATTCGCGATGCGTACAAGTTGCAACCTGTGCCACCAAAGGTAAATATGCCACCAGCGCGAGACTTATCGAAGCCTATCAAATCGGCGAGCATGCCTGTCGCCATCACTTCCGAGCGAGCCGCGCTCATGCCGTAGTGATCCCAGATAGAGTTTTCATTGTATCGAGTAGCCAGCGCTTCGGTCACGATGGAGATCCTAGTCGGCTCTGGCACAACGTTCGACTGCATTTGCGGGTGCCCCCACAATCCGACCCCTTGATAAAGCGCTAATATCGCCTTTAAGGTTTCGGCTTCGCCTTGCATGTGCTGCGGAAAGCGGCTTTGCTGAAACACCTGCTGATAATCCACCTCGGGCTTGGTGCCAATGATGGTGCCGTTATGCTGCTTTCTCAGCTCATTCAACGCCATCTCCAGCAGTTCCGTCGTTTGGGATACGTGCTCATCAGACGCAATAAACAGCTTACGAATGGTTTGAATTTTTTCCATCTTTTGCTCCCTACGCGCGCCACTCACATACCTTGAAATCCACTCTAAAACTGGCGCCATCGAATCTTTAAGAATACATACGCATATCAACTTAAGATTAGTACAGATAGGCTAACAACGCGTGCCGCTTGAAGGTGAGTTCAAAAAGAAGACAACAGAGATCGCCCGCTGATAGCGCATCGGAGCGTGCTGGTGATAACGCCTGCGGAAGTAAATAACGATGGGGGATGAGATACGTCAGATAGCAAAACGCCGCTAATAAAAGCGGCGTTTTGAATGGGTGGAAGCCCCAGCCACATCCCGGCACACGAGTCATACGCTGCGGCTGCTCCCTTCCAGGCCTGACCGAGTTCACGTACTATCGTTGCGGGAGGACCAGAGCCTCCATTATTTTTTGTCTTTGAAGAGCATCTCGCCAAAGAGTGAGGTGATTATCTGCCATCGCCCTATTCTTTGCAAGCTGAAAACCAAGGAATTGTAAGTTTTTGAGTTTAAGTGATTAACTATTATTCATTTTGCTGGTTTTTCTAGCTAAGCGCTCTTCCACTGGGGTAACTTACGAGTAAGTTATGCCAACTTGCTTATGTTCTCGGCGCTTTTGCTTGGCTCGATACATCGCTTTGTCGGTCTGTTTTAAAACAGAAGACAAACTCTCTAGCTGCTTTCTTCGCGCCGAAATACCAATAGCCACCGTTACCGTGTGGCTGGTTTTTCCGTGAGTAAGTGAAAACTGCTCTAACTGCGAGATGGCTTTTTGTAAACTGGCCGTGTCACTTTCACCGATCAAAATGAATTCATCGCCGCCAATTCGGTAGCCGTTACCCGGCCAATGTTTCAAGATGAGTGAAGCCAGTTTTTTCAGCACCAGATCCCCAACTTCATGCCCATAGGTGTCGTTGGTGTTTTTAAAATCGTTCACATCCAAATAGACCAATGCTTGGTTAGGCTTTAACCCGCGTCGGTGTTTTAGATATAGCGCACGGCGGTTTCTTAAGTTGGTTAAGTTGTCGGTGTGCGACTGGGAGTGTAAAAACAGCGCCACTACCACCATAAATGCGAGTAAGACAATAAACAAAGCCTGAGCCCGATGGGCAAATTCTTGCTCCGCCTCTAAACTCATTCGCCAGTCGGGCTGTTTGTCGTAGCGGTTGATGATCGCTTGGGTGTCGATCATTTTAAGCGCGCGGGTAAACAAAGGGGCAAGCTTTCTGCCTAAGCTGTTTTTTACAAAGCCAATCGCAACATCGGAGCGATAAAAACTGCCGATGTTTTTATCGGCGGTAACAGGCAACAACTCAGCGTTACGCAAAATCGAGTTAAGTGTGGATGACCCCATTGCCGCGTAGTCTATTTCTTTGTTGATCAGTGCCTCGACTAACGCGTCTTGATCGTCATAATAATACAGCGGTTTTTGCGGCAGTAACTGGGTGAGCAGCTCATCAAAAATAACATCACGCACCACGCCCACTCGTTCAGAAATCAACTCGGAGACGTTGCTGTAAACGTTATCTTTGTAGCCCACCCGCTTAATTACCATGGATTCTGGGTAGTGATAAGGCGCCGAAAAATAGGTAAACAGCTTACGCTTTTCCGAGATCATCATGGGCGTAAGAACGTCTATTTTTTTGTCTATCAAATCTTGAAACATGTTTTCCCAAATTTCACCGCGCTTACTCACGACCTCACACTCAATGCCCATAATTTGACACGCAAGAACAAGAATATCGGCGCTGATCCCTTCCACCGAACCGTCAAGGCCATACTGAGCATAGGGGAAGGTATCATCCAGTTTGATTCTCAATGGCCGATGAAGCTGTAAGTCACTTTGTAGCACCGCTTTTCTCAGCGCTTGGCGCCGGATCTCAAATTGATAGTGAGCAATGCTTTCTCTTAGCTTTCTTTGAATTTGCTCGGAATGTAAAAACGTCACAAACTTATCTAGTGCTTGTTTGTGTTTGCCTTTCGGCCGGATAATCGACACTGGCTTAATCGAGAGTTGATCGTTGAGAAGGTGCGCATCTAGCCCCGCCAGCAGCATCGGCTTTAGCTGATTAATGGCATCCACCACGCCTTGCACTTTGCCCGAGGAAAGCAGTTCCATCGCCTCTTCGTGCCCCTGATAGCTAATAAGGCGTACGCTAGGAAAGTGGCTGTTGATCAAGGAGGCATAAATGGTATCTTGCGGAACCGCCACTGTTTGCATTTGAGCAAGCTTTTCCCCGCTATAGCTATACAAGTAGGTGTATTCAATATTGGTTGGATTTGAATAAGCAAAGCGCTGAGCGCGAGCGTCGGTATAGGTGACGTTAGCGGCGAAATCGCTCTCGCCAGTAGCAACGGCGTCTAAAATCGCATCGAAACTGGAGTAGTCTCGGTATGTAATGTTAACTAAAAACTCTTCTTCAATGGCTTGAAATAAGACTCGTGATACCACGTCGTCGGCCTCAACGGCAACAACATAAGATTCGCGCAAAGAGCTGGCCATCGCAGTACAACTAACAACGAACCACAATAGGCTGGCAAGCATCCCTTTTTCTATCACGAATACACCTCTTTTCCTTTAAATTACCCTACTTACGGCGCTATTTTACGTCACCGTTCAGGAATGGGCAAAAAACAATCACATAGAAAGCCAGTTATATGACTAAAAGGTAAAAGCCGCCGTTAAGCGGCAATATATAGACGTGAAAGGTCAGCTAAGATTAATCGCCGTCTTGTTCTCTCTCGTTACTACGCAAGACAAAATCGGTCGCCCAAGCGGTGCCAAGGAGGAAAATCCACACCACAAAGACTGGGTTTGGAACCTCGATATCTGGGGCTGCGACAATAGCGGCAAAACCAACCGTTGGCAGTGTCCAGCATAATAGTTTGTTCCACTTAAACTTACTAAACTTCGGTAGGGTTTCAGCCGAGGCAATGATGCCGACAATACATAAGGCGATCAGCGCTGCGTGAGTCCAGCCACCAATATAAAGCGCGAGGATAAAAGCCAAGGTCCACCAACTGTGTTGTGAAGATGAAGACCAGTTCTGCGACGCATACCACACCACCATCACAGACAAAGTTTGCGCGAGTGTTACCGTCCATGAGCCATCTATTTTGCCTTCTGCCTGAGTCACCATAATGCCTAGTTGCATGGTGCAGATAACGGCCGCGGTTGTGATCACCACATAAATGCTGCTTCGACGAGAAAAAGTGACCATTAGCAAGGGGAATAAAATCCACACGCTTAATGACATGGCAATGGGCTGCAAAGGTAAGGTAAAGCCGTAAACGGCCATTGCCCCAAGTAATAAGAAACCAGCAACACCGCTGTGAGGCAATATCCATAAAGCCGGAATCACCATCGCGAGCACAGGTACATCCCCCCCACTAATACTGAGGGCCCGCGCGCCAACAACGGCTAACAATGCGGTGATGACAAATTGAACAATTGAAATTACCATAGCTCTCTCCTTTTTATTCCGTGGACGAACTAGGACTCTTTCAGTATGGATCAATTTCTTGCACAAATCTTTGCTGTAATTCACCAAATTCCACATGGTCATGTCTCAACTTACGGGAAAATAGCGCAATTATCTGGTTTTCCCGGCTACGCCCGCCATGTTGGCAAAGCACTTGGCAATTTACCAAAAGAAACAAAGCTGCCGTGGCATCGTGTGATCAATAGTCGAGGCGAGATATCGCTCAAAGGCGATGATTTAACAAGGCAAAAGCAAAGGTTAGAAAAGGAAGGCGTGGAAGTGAGCGATAAAGGTAAAGTTTCGTTAAAGCAGTATCAATGGCAGCCTTGAACCGCTGCCATTGAGACGCCTAAACTTATTGCTGGCCGCGAACGCCAACTAAGCGCAAGTTCGCTTCCGTGCTCTGGTTTGCGTCGGTGAGCACCGGATAGATGGTGTCGGTAATAAAGCGCAACTTACCGTGCATTTCGATACGCGCACTGACCGCGTAACGATGATTGGGAATAATTTTAGCCGGATCGTAATCTATTTGAAAAGCGAACGGCGATTGAAAGCCTTGCGATTCAAACTCGGTTTGGCCAATCACGACCGATGGGACGTCAGCCAAAGAGATGTCGGCGAGCGTGACGGTGATCTTGGCATCTTCCGGCAGAGCAATTCGTTCACGGTAAGAAACCGTGCCGATAATGGTCGCCAGTTCAACTTCAGCTTGAGCAACCGGTTCCTGTTTAGTGGCTTGGCATCCCATCAGAGAAAAACCAACCACAACAGACATTAACATCAACAATCGTTTCTTCATTATTCTTTACCAGTTGTTATGGATACTAACCCGAGTATATCCATACCTTGTATTTTGTCGCCATCCAAGGTATTAATTTGACATAACTTTGACGGAGGTACGATGAGTAAACCACTAGATGAACTACTAGAACTATTGCAACTGGAACAACTTGAGCAAGGACTGTTTCGAGGGCAAA
>Ga0070724_10000151_pt1 | contig 62364 bp, 64 predicted proteins | sample tdDd001_FD_67278 | JGI IMG/M metagenome (GOLD analysis project Ga0070724, IMG submission 67278) | Marine sediment microbial communities from the Atlantic coast under amendment with organic carbon and nitrate - tdDd00.1 | ecosystem: Environmental > Aquatic > Marine > Coastal > Sediment | place... | reverse complement strand
ACCACATGAGCAGCATCAATAGAGTTTATAAGCTGATATTCTTTTCTGAGTAACTCCCCATAGATCTTATGGATAGTGGAATCAATCATTTTCTTGTATGCCACTGCATTTCCTGTTTCTAGATCAATCGCTTTATAGACGATGACTTCAATATTCTCATATATTTTTTTGTCAATTTTAAATCTCTTATCGCTCAATTTAATCCCACCTATTATTATTGTTCCGTAGACTTTATAAAAGACCCCACTATTTCACGTATTTGTCTCATTATATCACCTCTCTGAGTAAATACCCATCTATCAATGCAGCAATCAAAGTTATCGTTTCGATGTATTTTTTTATTGATAAACGATAACAAAAATGTTATAGTACTATTGAAATCAAGAAAAGAGGATAAAAACAATGAACAAACCATCTATGGAAAGATTACTGCATCTACTAATAAAATTGGGTATCGCCTTGACGTTGGTTGCCCTTCTTGCAATGCCACTGATTGTGACCGCATTTTTCAAAAGTGCTTATGGAATACTCAACGATTCCGTTGTCTCAACAACCATCATAGGACTTTTTATATGCGCTGTACCTTATACATGGGCACTGATAAACCTACAACGTTTATCATCAATGCTCGTTGCCCATACCCCTTTTACGAAAACAAGCGTTCGTGCATTCAAGTGGATTTCCACTTGTGCATTTAGTGAGCCCTTAATTGCAACTGGTGTGATTTACTATCTTAAAAATTACTTTGCGTTTTATGATCACCTACTGGTTATCGCCCCATTAAGCATTCTCATATTCTTATGTATCGTCGTTGGCTTACTTTGTCTTGTGCTGTCTCAACTTTTTGAACAAGCACGTCTGATCAAAGAAGAAATCGACATGACTGTATAGGAGGAACATATGCCAATAATCGTAAATCTAGACGTCATGATGGCGAAAAGAAAAATCAACTCTACTCAACTCGCGAGTAAGCTTGGTATCACAAAAGCAAATCTTTCTATACTGAAAAACAATAAAGCAAAAGCCGTTCGTTTTTCAACACTTGAAGCTTTATGTGCAATTCTTGATTGCCAACCAGGCGACCTACTGGAGTTTGTTGATGAAAATGATCCTAGACTATTGAATGATTAAAAAAAGCGTGTATCGAGGATAGCTCCTCTTTACACGCTTATTGAATATTGTCATCTCTTATATCGTTGTTTATCTCGATACATCTGTTCGTCCGCCATTTGCAATAACTTTGACATGTCTTTGCTGTCCGTAGGATATGTTGAAAGTCCATAACTAAAACTGCCTTTAAAAACAATCTCTTCACTAATCAGTGGTTGTTGCTCAAACAACGCTCTTACATTTTCAATACGATTGACAAGATCAGCGGTATCTATATGGGCGAACAAACCGGTAAACTCATCACCACCAATCCTAGCGAAGGTATCTACATCACTAAATTCATTTCTCAATGCCTCGACAAATCCTTTGATGTACACATCTCCAGCATGATGTCCATGAGTATCATTCACCCTCTTCAAGCCGTCTAAATCAAACAATACAACCAATAATTGTTCTTTATTATAGATTGCTCGATTCATTTTTTCTTCATAAACATACTCAAAATAACGACGGTTCATCAATCCAGTTAAACCATCGTATCGCGATAGTTTCAAAGTCTTTTGATACAGTTCAAACATTCGATAGACGATAGGTAATTCTTCACGTATATACTCCGCGACAAATTGATCGATCTCATCAAAAATATTATCCTCACAACTATCAAACGACAAGATCCACTTAAGTTCCCCGTCTATTTTTAGAGGAATCATCAACGTTGACAACACTTCCTCTCCTCTATCTGTCTTTACGATTTTATAATTTGGCTCTTTGTTATAACGCCTTAAATCATTAATAACCAACGATCCTTCGATATTACCACCGGTTTCTCGCCACATGAAACTTTCTTCACAATGTAACGAAAAACGACCTGTCTCTTCTTGGTTATAACCACTATTTATAAGAATAGTCAACATCTCATCATCATTGTATTGTAACACTGTCGACTGATGTGCTTTTTCAAACACGCTTTGCAAACCATGTTGAATACTATCAAAAAATTCTTTTTCACTGTTATAAGACATCATGTGTCTATTTACATTTAGAAATACATCTTTGGCTTTATAAAGCATTTGTACTTCCCGTTCAATAGATTTCTGATCGCTGATATCTTGCATGACACTTACAAGCCCTTCAACACTCCCCTGCTCATTCATATATGGTGCTCTACTGAACCACACCGTATGTAATGAGCCATCTCTATGAGGAATCTTTCCTTCAAAGGACTGGACCTCTTTGTTTTCAATCAACGTCTCATCTGCATAGCGATACATCTCCGTCATATTACTCGGTATAATCGCCTCCATGGGTTGTCCAATAACAGATTGTTTCTCTTTTCCCACGAACTCAAAAAAAGCTTGATTGCAATACTGATAAGCCCCTTCTTTATTCTTGTAATAAATAGGCGTTGGCAGTGTCTCAATTAATCCATCTAAAAATGACAGGTTTGATTGAAGTGTCCTCTTCGCAATATAATCATCCGTTATTTCAAGGAGTGTTCCAATCACCTTGACCACTTTTCCTTGCTCGTTGTTAACGACGCGACTATAAAATTTAACCCAGCACTCCTCCTTATAAGGATTCATTACACGATAGGCTTTATTTCTAACGAGGCCTTCTTTGCGGGCCATTGCCATAGATTTCATAAATTCCGGTCGTGATTCAGGATGGATTATTTTAGACACGATATAGGTCATTGTACCATCGAATCTTGATGGATTCAGACCCGTAAGACCAAACACTTCATCCGATACAAACACCTCATCGGTTTCAATGGACCATTCCCACATGCCCAGTTCAGTCATTTCTAGTGCACACTTCAATTGCTCTTCAACATGCTCATTTTGTTGAATCGCGCCTTTTAGCGAAGTACAATCATTATATTTTTTATTTCCTACTTGTTTATGTTTCATTTGATCACCCTAAACATTCGATACACTTATTATACCTTAATGCATTGAAATTATTCATATAAGTTTTGCTTACCACCCAGGCAAGCAAAGCACTTGCGCAACAAAAAATAAAAGTTTCAATCCAATGGACTGAAACTTCATTATAATTTTATACTTTTTTTACATATTGTGACTTTAAAGACATCGCTCCAAACCCATCAATTTTACAATCGATGTCATGGTCTCCGTCTACTAATTTTATATTTTTAACCTTCGTTCCTATTTTTACGACAGACGAACTTCCTTTGACTTTTAAATCCTTGATCACTGTAATGGTATCACCATCTTGCAACACGTTGCCATTTGCATCTCTGACAATACTGTCTTCCTCAGCAGCGTTAGCCTCAGCAGCTGTCCACTCATGTGCACACTCTGGACACACAAATAGGTTCCCATCCTCGTATGTATATTCCGAATTACATTTCGGACAATTTGGTAAATCTTGCATCTTCATTCCTCCATTTATATAAAAAATTAACACTATAATTAAAAAGTCCCGATTGCCGTCATAGCAACCAGAACTTATAGTATCACAGTATTATTGTTAAATCAAACCGATACTACGCCTCTGAAATCGAAGCAACATATGCCTCTTCCGTTGTTGCTTGAACAAGCAATAGCCCCTCATAGATTTCTTGGGAATGAAGACTCAATAAGTTGAAGATTCGAACACCCATTTTACCAACCAACTCTGTTGCCAACATGCTCATCACCTCGTTCAGTGATAAAGCTTCACGGTACGGGCGTTCTTCACAAAGCGCTGTGAAAACATCGGCATAGGCAATAATCTCAACTTCTACCCCTAATTCTTTTTTATCGGGTTTCCGAGGGTACCCTGAAAGATCTTTTTTTTCATGATGTGCGCCAGCCCACTCCGCTATTTCCTCAAGTTCTTTGATGTGCATCAGGATTTGACGCGTATAATAGGGATGGGATTTTATGACATTAAATTCCTTCTTATCCAAACTACCTGGTTTAGAGATGATCTCTGATGGCACAGCAATTTTTCCGATATCATGGAGATAGCCCGCCACTTTTATCTCACGGGATTTCCCTTCACTCATGCCATAATATTGGGCCAGCTCATATGCGACGTAAGCGACACCTGCTGAATGGCTTGCCGTAAATGAACATTTATAATCTATAATTCGGCTTAAAGTATAAACCAACTCTTCTAACGAAGCCATGTCATTTTCCCTACATATCAATTCAATGTTTACGAGATCTAAAACATCCTGCATAGACAAGTCATCGATTTGAAACCAAAAGTATTCTTTTTTTGCAACCTCTTTAAATACAGCAACCATATCCGGACAAAACAGATCATCACTTAAGTGACTAATGATTTCAATCACCCAATTCGCCTGATTAAGAGCCAGCTCGTCATTATCAAGAAGGATCTCAATACGATCCGACAAATGTAATATACAGGATTCTGTCGGTATTTTATTCCCAGTCTGTCGACTTTCATTGTATTCATCCATCGTCACATGATGGTAACGGATTATATTGCTAATCGATTGAAATGCTTTATAGGAAGACAACATGCCTGCACCTAATACTGCATGAGGTTTGGGATTCTCAACATCCAAAGTTGCAAGAGCCAAACTATCTTCAACAGTTAAAGCGCCAATGTCATGTAAAGATGCCGCCACAACTAAGTTGGATAGCTCAGTTGACGTTAGACCGTAAGCCATGCCTATATGATACGCAATAATTGCTGTACGACGGTGATGATTCTTTAGAATGGGATTGATTAAATCAACCGCTGATATAAATGTCGTCAAAATCTCTTTCATTTTCACATCTTTTAACATGATAACCTCCAATAAATAACCTTATTGAATTCATACCACTTTTTCGCCAACTTATTAATTATTTTTCCGCATTACTTAGATATTAATGTAAAACGTTTAACATCAGTCCCATCAAGGGATTTTGTATCTATAAACATGCTGTATGGCCGCACCCATACAGAGTAGTCATCATACAGCTTCATATAGACCACCATTTGCTCTTCTGTTTCACTGTGAATCCCGATATTCAATACTTTGTATAAACTTCCTTTGAAATGTTTATAGATACCTCCTACAACCACTTCATCCGTTTTCTCCACTACTTTTCCCATAATTGTGTACCCTATTTCTCCTTTATAAAAAGCGCTGTCATCCATATCTTCAAATCCAAAACGTTTATAAAATCCATTTGCATCTAATCGGGCATTGCACCAAATACGTCTTACATCCATGGATTCAATAGCCGAAAGCATATGTTTAAACAGTTTTGATCCATAACCCATTCCCTGATACTTTTCCAACGTGGCAAATTTCCTGAATTGTGCTTCACCATTATGAATAAAAACAGAAACAACCGATATTAGCACCTCTTCTAAATACAATCCAAAGTGTAGCCCATTGTCATCCTCTGCTAGCCGTACGTAATCCACTGGTTTGGACGGCCACAATACCTGATGGCGTACATCCAACGTCATCTCTGCAGTTATTCTTTTGATCAAAACCTTTTTAGTTTTTTCTTCCATACTGTCACCTATTTCCTGCTAGCACTGCAAGGCTTATAACCCCCTGCATATACTTGCCCCACTTGAACATTCAGCTTCTTCGCCAATTCAAGTGGTGAAGATACACCTTCTGCTTCACATGCCTTAATAAGAACGTTTGCACAAGCAAGACAATCATCTAAGGCATCATGATGCTTAAAATCAAAGGACAAGAACCTCGACATGGTATCCAACTTATGGTTATGAAGATCCGTCCAAGTCTTCTGTGCAATTTTAACCGTACATAGATAATCAAATGCTGGGTAAGACAGTCCATATAACTCCAATGATTTTCTTAAAACACTCATATCAAAACTCGCATTGTGAGCGACCACTAACTGATTTTCCAACTTGTCTTTAAATACGTCTTTATACAATGCATCAAATTCAGGTTTATCGATTACTTGCTCCGGTCGAATACCATGAATCGCAATATTCATCCCATTGAATTTCATATCGTCCGGTTTAATTAACCACGCATCCTGTTCTACGATGACACCATTTTCAACTTTGACAATACCAAGTGCGCATGCACTTGCTCGCTTGCTGTTTGCTGTTTCAAAATCTATTACTGTAAAATTCATTTATAATCCTCATTTTCATTTTTTTCGTCCTTCTATTTTATCGTTCTTGCTTGTGTAATGCAAACACCCTTGTCTCAATTACAGACGAAAGCAAAAAACACGTTCAAAGAGCCTTCTTCAAACGTATCTCACTGCTTTGCTCATTATATTTTTTTGTTTAGCAACACCATATGGATATGATCTTCCCAAACACCATTGATACATAAATAGTCTTTTGCCAAACCTTCATTATAGAAGCCTAGCTTCTCAACTACGGCTAGGGAAGCCTTATTTCTCGGCATGATATTCGCCTCTATACGATGTAACTTATACTCATCAAAGATAACTTCAATCCCTTTGCCTAACGCTTCTGTCATGTACCCTTTGTTTAGATAGCCACCGTCCAGTTTATAGCCTAAGAAACAATTTAAAAAGACACCTCTGATAATGTTGCTAAATGCGAAATTACCTATTGGTCTACCAAGACCTTTATCCTCTTTTAAATAAATCCAAAGCCGCAACGAATGTCCATCAAGCATACTGCGTCTATCATCTGTCAACAACTCTCTTTGATACGTCAACGTATAAAAAGCGTCTTCTCTTTTCGGTTCAAAAGGCCCTAAAAACGCTTTGTTGGATACATAATACGCCAATGACTCCCTTGCTTCATTCGGAGAAAGAGTTTTTAGGATCAGTCGTTCTGTTTCGTAATATTTCCCCATGATCACCCTCCACAGAGCTCATCACACTCAATAGCTTAACGGAAAACTTAAAATCAATTCCGTCCCTTGATTCACTTCACTTGCCACAATGATTTTCCCATCATGTAATTCCATTAATTTCTTGCATATAGCGAGTCCAAGACCCGATCCACCATAACTTTGCCGTCTACTCTTATCTTCTCTATAAAATGCTTCAAAAACATAAGGCAGTGCTTCTTTTTTTATGCCAGCACCATTATCTTTAAAAGATATATTATAACAGTGGTTTTCAATAGATGCACGGATAGTCATTTCATTGCCGTCTCCAGCATATTTTATGCTATTTTGAATAATGTTTTCTACAACTTGTGCCACTCGAATCTGATCGACACGTATCACCGCTATAGGAAAGGGTTTAATGATCTCCACAGTCCAACCTGCATCTTCGAGCCATAGCTCTACGGGTTCCAATAACAAAGTCAACAGTTCATTCGTCCCCCATATCTGGCAGTTCAACGTATACTCGCCTAGTTCCAATTGAGAAAACTCAAATAGGTCATTGATCATCGTATTAAGATAATCCGTTTTCATATGAATGGTTTTTAAATAACGTTCCATACGCTCAGGCGTGGATCCCTTACCGTCCAACAGTCCTTCTACATACCCCTGAATCGATGTTATCGGTGTTCTCAAGTCATGAGAAATATTGGTAATCAACTGCTTACGATCATTTTCAAACAAGGATTCTCTCTTACGGCTTTGCTCTAGTTCTTGACGCATATGTTCAAAGGCTTTACTCAAGTTTTTAATTTCTCCAAGCCCCTGGCTTTCAATATTAAAATCCAGATCTCCTTCTGCAATGGCATTAGCCGCTGATTTCAATCGCTTCAAAGGCAAATAATAGTTCATCATCAGATTAATCAATATCGGTAAAAAAGAAACGGCAATAGCAAGGCCGATAGCACTCCACTGAATTTTATAAATAGAGGTTGCATACTTATTGAGCACCTGTCTCTTTGCTGTAGATTGTTCTGCAACAATAAATAATTCTTTTAAATCCGCAGTTGTCATACCAACAATTAAATACTGTTGATTGGTATCTGTCGGTAATAAAGTTCTCAAAATAGGATTCTTATTCCTTGCAAGAACTTTTCTTGCACCAGAAATGTCAGCAGATTGATTAGAACCCGTAGCCCAATTGCCATCGCTGTCATATATTCCAATAACTTTTACACCGTATAAACTCTCCGAAACACTGTAGGAGTTTACGTCCCTCTTCATCATTTTTCGATAAGTTTCACTTTCAAGATTAATGCGCATGTCCACATAACCGTTGACTGTTTCATAAAAAACTTTTAACTCTTGTGGCGATAAAACTTCATGCCCTAGAAATTGACCATTTGTCAGCACTTCACTATGAATTGAACTGACAATAATCAGTGACATCAGCACGGCACCAACCAAATAAATGAATATGCCCCGCAGCAATTTATTCATTACTCACGCCTCCCGTAAATCGATACCCAATACCCCATACGGTTTGAATCATCATTGGTACAGAAGGATTTTCCTCTATTTTTTCCCTAATTTTTCTGATGTGGACCGGCACTGTATTATCATCACCAAAAAAGTCATTACCCCAAACCGCATTGATGATTTGCTCTTTTGTCAACACACGACCTGGATTTTGCGCCAGGTATTTCAACAGTTCAAATTCTTTATTGGTCATTGGAATCAGTTCATTGTTTACATAAACGCAGTAAGACTCTACCTGTATCTTAAGAACACCAAATTCAAGGACATTCTCCTCTTTGATTCCTCCCTGTTGTTTGGAACGTCTTAAATGGGCTTTTATACGAGCCAGTAATTCCAACGGACTAAATGGTTTTGTCACATAATCATCTGCACCGATACCAAGACCAAGCACCTTATCCATATCCGAACTTTTAGAACTTAATATAATCACAGGCGTTTCCAAGGTCTTGCGTAAATTTCTACAGACTTCAAAACCATCCATTTCCGGTAACATCAAATCTAGAATGATTAATTGTGGGTTTTCTTTAAGCGATTGTTCCAATCCAGATTGGCCATCTGCTGAAATCATCACTCTGAAGCCTTCGTCTTCCAAATAGTCCCGTATCAACAGTGCAATCTCAGTCTCATCTTCGATTATATGTATTAATTCATTTGCCATGACCATACCTCACTTTTCATCTCTTCATCGTATACCCAATATCTCTCCTTACTTTATCATTATTGATGATTTCAGAGAAGTTTTCTGAAGGGATTTAAGAATTATTAAGAATTGGGTTAAGTAATTTTCAACTTCATCTCATACAATAATTCTAAATAAGATATTTATGGAGGTTATCATATGCGTAAAAACATTGCCATTATTGCTTTACTTGCCCTTTCATTGACAAGTTTAAGCGGATGTAAGTCTGCCGAAGCAGAGGAAATGGCTACCACTGAACTCACGGCCCCCCAGACAGTAAAAACGGCGGTTGTTCAAAAAGGAAACATCGATAGGAATCTGTCATACAACGGAAGCTTGTCAGCAGAAAACACAATTCATTTAGTTGCGACGGTGCCAGGAGAAATTTTAGAGGTACCTGTGACAGTAGGTGATCAACTCACTAAGGATCAAGTAATTTATATTTTAGACAAAAAAGACATTGAGAGAGCGGCCACCAACGCAGCCCTTTCTTATGAAGCGACTACACATCAGCTAAGTGCAACTGCAGATCAACAAAGCTTGGCAGAAAAAAGTTTTAATCGTGTAAAGGCGCTTTATGAAAATCCAAACGGCTCAGCTATTTCAACAGCTGATTATGAACAAGCAGAACTGGCAGCAAGCAAGACAGGCCTGGAGGCAGCAAAAGTACAGGTTGCACAGGCACGTATCGGTATGGAGCAAGCTAAGGACCAACTGGAGGACGCCGATATAAAATCACCAATTAACGGTGTGCTCTCTGCTCTAAAAATTGAATCCGGACAGACGATCAACCCAGGAACTCATGTCGCAGACATTATCAACATGGATAGCGTATATGTTGATATACTTGTTGCCGAGTCTATTATCAACCACCTCGATAAGGGACAGGAAATTTCGGCTCAGGTACCTGCAATATCATCCGAGACGATTATCGGAACTGTAGAATGGGTTAGTCCTGCAGCTGATTTAAAGACAAAACTGTTTCCAGTCCGCATAAGCTTCGACAATAACGATTATGTACTGAAACCAGGAATGTTTGTGTCTGTAACGATTGATATCAATGAAGCCTCAAATGCTATCATCATCCCTTCTACAGCAATTTTATCTAGAGTCGATGGCGAAATCGTTTATGTAGAAATCGATGGTGCAGCAGAAGCAAAATCTGTTATCTCAGGTTTTGACAATGGTGAATTTACAGTAATCCTGGATGGTCTTGTCGAAGGCGACCAGCTCGTAGTTGAGGGTCAACAATTCATCGAGCCAGGCACACCGTTGATTGTAGATGGAGGTAAGTAGGATGAACCTCTCTAAGTTATCAGTAAAAAGACCCATTACAGTAATTATGATTACCTTGATCGTCATCATCATGGGTGGCGTATCCTTTAGCCGACTTGCGGTGGATCTTTTCCCCAATATTGAATTTCCCATTTCTGTCGTCGTTACCAGCTTTGATGGTGCCGGCCCGAAAGAAATAGAAAAAATGGTTGCAAAACCGATTGAAGAAAGTCTGTCGACCCTTGAAGGACTCGAAAACCTGACAACATATGCTATGAACGGTACCGCTTTGACGGTTTTAGAGTTTGACTTTGGTACCGATATGGATATGAAAGCTATTGATATCCGTGAAAATATCGATCGCGTAAAAGGGTATCTGCCAGAGGACGCAAGTGAGCCTATGGTTATGAAATTAGATATTAATGCAATGCCAATTATGGAACTCTCCTTAAGTGGTAATAAAAGCGTCAGCGAGTTAGAAAAACTTTCTGAAGATATTATCAAACCAAGATTGGAACGTATCGAAGGCGTTGCTTCTATTTCTATCAATGGCGGACTTGAAGAAGAAGTTGAAATCAATATCTCAGAAGAAATACTTGCAGGATATGGTCTGTCGGCAGGACAACTGGCACAAGCGATCGGTGCAGAAAACTTTAATCTGCCATTAGGGAATATGACGAAAGGGACACAGACTATCAACGTGCGACAAGTCGGAGAGTTTGAGTCAGTAAATGATATTCGTGAACTGATGGTTTCTCTGCCACGAGGCGGACAGGTACAGTTAAAAGAAATCGCCAATGTACAGTTGAAGGAGAAGAAAGCCGAAGAAATCGTTTATACTGATGGAGAACGGACAATTGGTATATCCGTTCAGAAAACTTCAGATGCAAACACTGTGCAGGTAGCGCAAAATTTAAGAAACGAAATACAAGCTATTCAGCGGGAATTACAGGGGACGAATTTGTCCATATTTCTGGACTCTGCTACATACGTTGAATCTTCAATCGACAATGTTGCCAGGTCAGCACTATTAGGTGGCTCCCTTGCTGTTCTTATTCTATTTTTATTCCTGCGTCATTTTAGGTCGACCCTCGTTATTGGACTTTCTATTCCAATCTCTGTAATTGCAACGTTCATCCTTATTTATTTCAATGGTATCACATTAAATATGATGACTCTCGGTGGACTGACCCTCGGTGTGGGAATGCTGGTTGACAACTCCATCGTTGTTCTCGAAAATATATTTAGGTACCGTACGGAAGGCGTGGAAGTCAACGAGGCTGCCATTACCGGTGCCAATGAAGTAAGAAATGCCATCGTCGCATCGACACTGACAACAATTGTTGTATTCCTGCCTTTAACATTTGTGGAAGGTATGGTCAGTGTCATGTTTAAGGATTTTTCGATGACAGTTGTAATGTCACTGATTGCATCCCTAGTTGTCGCTTTAACCCTTGTTCCGATGTTGTCATCAAAATTGTTGACGTCTTCGGCACAAACACTGTTGACCGGTACAAAAAAAGCCGGTATATTTGCAACCGTTGAAAAAAATTATAAAGCGCTGTTAACAATGGCACTCCGTCGACGCAAAACCATCATCGCTATAACCGCTTTGATTTTTGTGCTGAGTTTAGGTCTAACGGGGCTAGTGGGAATGGAGTTTTTCCCTTCAACAGATCAAGGACAATTAACCCTCAGCGTTAAGTTGCCAGAAGGCAGTTCCATTGAAAAAACACAGGCCTATGTTGCAGAGGTAGAAACACTTATTATGGAAACCGCTCCTGCTGAAGTAAAATCCATACAATCAAAAATAGGTATCGCCAATCAATCAAGTGCTATTACTGGTGCCTCATCAAGCAACAGAGCCAGCTTAACTATTACTCTCTGGTCACAAGACCATAGGGACCGGTCGGATAAAGCAGTCGCTGATGCCATTCGAAAGCAACTCAAAGGGATTTCTGGTGCTGAGTTTGAAGTTGCCGCACAAAGTGGCATGATGGGTGGAACGATGATCGATATCAAAATACTTGGCGAAGACTTGGATACCCTAGAAAGATTGTCAGAAGATTTGACGAAAAAAATTAGAAATATCAATGGCACAAGAGAAATCGAATCCTCAATGGAAGAAGGTTTACCAGAACTTCAAGTCATCATCGATAGAGAAAAAGCGGCCCTATACGGCCTTAACAGCGGTGCAATTTCAAGTATGATCAAAAGCCGTGTCGACGGCATCACCGCTTCTAGAATCAAACTGGACGACGAAGAAATTAATATTGTCATCAAAAGCAAATTGGAAGAAGGCAGACAGTTTGAAAATCTACAGGATACATCATTGATGAGTCCATTGGGCGTCGCTGTACCACTGAATCAAGTGGCGACAATTGCGTTGGATCAGGGACCAAGCACCATTATGCGTGCTGATCAGGAACGTTATGTCAATATTACAGGGGATGTCTTCGGGAGAGATTTAGGATCTGTTAACGTCGAGATTGAAGCATTGCTTGAATCCTACCAGTTCCCTGTAGGATTCAGCTATGAAGTGGGTGGACAAGCCAAGGAAATGAATACATCCTTCGTCAGTCTTGGACTTGCATTATTGCTATCAGTCGTATTTGTCTACATGATCATTGCATCACAATTTGAGTCGTTGGTACAACCCTTTGTCATCATGTTTTCAGTACCCCTTGCCATGTCTGGTGGTTTGATTGCATTATTCGTATCAGGCACACCGATGAGTGTTCCTGCAATGATTGGAATGATTATGCTTGCAGGGATTGTCGTTAACAACGCCATCGTCTTGGTTGATGCAATAAATATAAGACGTGACAACGGACAGTCAAGACAAGAGGCAATTATGACAGCTGGACCTATACGTCTTCGCCCGATTCTGATGACGACGTTGACGACTGTTCTTGGCTTACTGCCTATGGCTATCGGAATAGGTGAAGGATCTGAATCAATGGCACCGATGGCCCAATTTGTTGTTGGTGGCTTGCTCTTATCAACGTTATTAACACTCATATTCATACCTGTCCTATACACAATTGCGGATGATTTGGTAATAAAAGTCAGCAATAAAAAATTAAAGCGACAAGAAAAAAATGCAGCAGCAGCTTATAATGTCTAATAAATATTAAAAATACACCCAACAAAAGCAATGGACACCCTCTTAGAAGGTGTCCATTGTTGTATGTCCTATTATTGTTTTTTCATATCTAAACATTCATAAATTTCATAAGTATTGCCTGGTCCGCTATCATAGAGTGGAGATGATTCCAATAATGTAATTGCAGTATCCATGTCATCCGCTTGAATCATCATATAGCCTGCCAAATTCCCTGATACAGGCACTCTATTCCCTTTAGGAGAAATCACCGTTCCTTGCATTAATGGAGAACCCATATCCAGTAACTGATCACCAACAGTCTTCTTCCACTGAAACCAGTCGTCCATCATCTTTTTTCGTTGTTCATCTGTGACTGTTTTCATATATTCATATGCCTCTGGTGTCGCATATCCTAAAACCATAAATTTTTTCATATTTCCTCCTTCGGTTCACTTATAAAATAAATTTACCCCAATTTAGTCTTTACAACCACGACAAATCACTATATAATCTTGTTAACATTTCAAGACTGGCGGAAAAAATGGAGTTTACCATGAGGAATTGAAATGAAATATGATTGAATTAACAGCCGACCGCCTGGGCACTATATGCCTAGGTGTGTCGGTTTTTCGTTTTTTGTTATCCGGTACACCACTAGGTTATACAGGAGGATAACATGACAAATACAGCATGGAATGGATTTACTCAAGGCGAGTGGCAGACTTGCATCGACGTCAATAACTTCATCATTACCAACCGTTCGCCCTTTTATGGCAATGAAACCTTTCTTGAACCGCCGACTCAACGTACAACCGACCTCTTAAATCATTTCAACACCTTAAAAAATGAAGAACTCCAGCGCGGAGGCGTTCTTGATATCGACACAGAACAAGTATCCTCTTTATTGAGTTACGAAAAAGGACTCATCAAAGGACACCGCGAATTGATTTATGGGCTACAGACTGATGCACCGCTTAAACGTGGGGTCAATCCATTTGGTGGCATTCGAATGGCAAGACAGGCCTGTGAAGCTTATGGACATCAACTTTCTGATAGTATTGAGGATCACTTCAAATACAAGACGACACACAATGAAGGGGTCTTTAGGATTTATTCTGAGGATATTCGCAAACTAAGAAAATCAGGCGTTATTACAGGATTACCTGATGCCTATGGTCGAGGACGTGTCATTGGTGATTATAGACGTATCGCTTTATATGGTGTTGACCATTTGATTGCAGAAAAAGAACTGGATAAGAAAAACCTTTCAAAAGACACAATGTTAGAACAAACCATTCAATTATCAGAAGAACTGTACAGACAGATTGATTTCTTAAGGAAATTAAAAGAGATGGCCCTTGCATACGGTCACGATATTTCTGTCCCTGCCAAAAACTCTTTGGAAGCAGTTCAGTGGACATATTACGGCTATCTTGGAGCCATCAAAGAACAAAACGGAGCAGCTATGTCACTTGGTCGAGTCAGTACTTTCTTTGATATTTATGCCGAGCGAGATCTTGCACAAGGTGTATTTTTAGAAATTGACATTCAGGAGATTTTTGATGATTTCATCATCAAGTTACGTATGGCAAGGCAGTTAAGAACCCCGGATTACAACGAACTATTTGCTGGAGATCCTCTTTGGATTACAGAAGCAATAGGCGGAATGTCGGAAGATGGCAAGACCCTTGTCACAAAATCCAGTTTTCGTTTTTTGCATTCTCTCACTAATTTAGGTGCTGCACCCGAACCGAACATGACCGTTCTTTGGTCAGAGGATCTCCCCGTCGCTTTCAAAAAATATTGTGCCAAACAATCCATCGCAACAGATGCCATTCAATACGAAAACGACGATTTGATGCGCCCAATCTACGGTAACGATTATGGTATTGCCTGCTGTGTCTCTGCTATGCGTATCGGTAAAGAAATGCAGTTCTTTGGTGCCAGAAGCAACCTGCCTAAAGCCTTGCTCCTAGCGTTGAATGGCGGCTACGACACCATGACCGGTATGGCGATTGGACCACAACTGCCTGTTATGGCAGATGGGATTCTAGACTATGAAGACGTACGTGCACGCCTAGATATCTATTTGGAATGGCTATGCGAACAGTATGTACAGGCGATGAACATCATCCATTACATGCATGACAAATACGCCTACGAAAAACTCCAGATGGCCTTACACGATACGGAAGTTCACCGATATATGGCCTTTGGAATCGCAGGATTATCCGTTCTTGTCGATTCACTGTCAGCAATTAAATACGCAACTGTACGTCCTGTTATTGATGACCAAGGTTATATCTCAGATTTCAATGTTGTCGGTGATTACCCTATGTACGGTAATGACTTGGATGTAGCAGATGACATTGCTGTTGATATAACAACAGCATTTATTGAGAAATTAAAACACTATCCAACTTATAGAAATGCTGAACACACACTGTCTATTTTAACGATTACATCAAATGTCGTGTACGGTAAAAAGACAGGCGCAACGCCCGATGGCCGTAAAGCTGAAACTCCTTTTGCACCAGGCGCCAATCCAATGCATGGTCGTGATAGCAATGGCGCACTAGCGTCACTAAATTCCGTTGCAAAAATACCATATGACGCTTGTCGCGACGGGGTATCATGCACATTTTCTGTCACGCCGGCTACGCTAGGAAACAATGAAATCATGCAGACGGATAATTTGGTCACTATTTTAGATGGTTACTTTGGACAACAGGCCCATCACGTCAATGTCAACGTTCTCAATCGAGACATGCTTATTGATGCAATGAATCATCCAGAGAAATACCCGACTTTGACTATTAGAGTCTCTGGCTATGCCGTTAACTTTAATCGACTGAATCGCGCTCAACAGGAAGAAGTCCTTTCTCGGACTTATCATCAAGCGCTTTAAGGTCGTGATCTTATGACAAAGCATATAAATATTCACAGTGTTGAATCACTCGGGGCCCTAGATGGCCCCGGTTTAAGAACAGTCGTATTTTTGACAGGTTGCCCGCTTCGTTGTCAATACTGCCACAATCCCGACACTTGGATGCTTGGCTCTGGAATAGATTACTCATATGAAGAACTTATTTCTCAGGTGTTGAAAATGAAGCCTTACTTTAAAAATGGCGGTGGTGTTACTTTCTCTGGTGGTGAGCCATTGATGCAATCGGACGTTCTCATACCAATTGCTAAAAGGCTAAAATCTGAAGGCATTCATATCGCTCTAGATACCGCCGGTGTTCTTTGGAACGATTCTATCAAGGCGCTTCTTCAACTGGTCGATTTGGTTCTATTGGATGTAAAGCATACAGACCACACAACGTTTACAGAGCTGACTAAGGGGACACTTGACGATACACTATTTTTCCTTGAGCAACTAAAAAAATATCAAAAGCCGTATTGGATACGCCAAGTCATTGTCCCAACCATCAACAATGTACAACAACAAGTGCTGACCTTAGAGAAGATGACCCGTTCACCTTTGAGAGAAAAAATTGAACTCCTCCCCTTTCATAAGACTGGGCTCTACAAATGGCATGCCCTTGGATTAGCTTGTCCACTTGAAAAGATCCCTGAACCGACAACAAGTGAAATGTACTTGCTATCAGCTTTAATAAGTGACACCGACCATCGAGGTCGGATGTCCTCTTAACGCAAGTAAAACACTTGCGCAGCCAATAAGTGACACCGACCATCGAGGTCGGATGTCCTCTTAACGCAAGTAAAACACTTGCGCAGCATATAAGTGACACCGACCATCGAGGTCGGTTGTCCTCTTAACGCAAGTAAAACACTTGCGCAGCATATAAGCGACAATCAAAAAGCAGCTCTTCCTGTCAGAAGAGCTGCTCCAATAAATATTACCCGATTTGATTATTTAATGACGATTTCAAATCCTTTAAGTAATCCCACAGCATCCGGTAGTGAAAACACCGCTTTTTTCACCTTGTTTCTTGTGGGATCAATTGTATAATTAATGGCATCCATAAAATTTGCCTTTTCTAAGTTGCAACTCTCAAATATGGATTGATTCAAGTCTGTTCCCTGAAAATTTGCTTGTCTTAAATCCGTTGTATAAAAATCACACTCAACAAGCACCGATCCTTCAAAACTACATTTCATCAAATTCAGTTCTGCAAATATACAGTTCCGCATTTGACAAGTTTCAAATCCAAAATCTATAACGAATCGATCTATTTTATTAAAATGAACACCGCCGATTTTGCATTCCTTGAATTGAACGCCCCTCAGTTTCGCTCCGGTCATCCGGGTCAATGATAAATTACACTGCTCAAATACGCAATTGTCGAAACTGGAGCCCGATAAATCCGCCCCGGTAAAATCACAATTTGTAAACGTGCAATCCACGAACTCTATTTCTATAATGGGCCTCTCACTAAAATTAAGATCTTTTATGTGAACAGCATCCATAAATTCATCAAATATATAAGCACTCATTAGATCATCTCCATTTCTCTACTCTAACATTAATTATATACAACGCATAAAATCAATATAAGGATTGCATTTTAAAATTATTTATGTACCACCACTCGCTTTTATATGTTTTTTTGTAGCATAAATCATTTATTAATAGCCTGAAGTCGTTTAACACCTGTCATCTTAAGGTATAATTAAATGAAAAGGAGGATACATATGAACACAATATTTAAGAAATCCGTTGAACTCAGCATGAAAATAGAAAAATTCCTTGATATTATTTCTAATGGTCTGCTTTTATTCGAAAAAGAAATGAACGCTTATCTGACCAATGATCACGCAACCTATAAAGAGACCCTTGATAGAATTTGCATACTTGAAAGCGAAGCCGATGAACTAGAAATTGAAATCAAAGTAACCCTTTATAAATTCATGTTGTTGCCAGATACCCGAGCCGATGTACTCTCACTGATAAAAAGTTTGGATAATATCATTGATGCAACAGAAGAAATCTCCAAAGATTTTTATATGCAACGACCTCGCTTTCCCGAGGCCATGTATCCGGACATCATCGAATTAACTCGTAATTCCATCAAGACTGCCGATGCCTTGATTTTAGCTACTAGATCCTTCTTTAATGAAGTTCATTTAGTGTCATCACATATTAGCAAGGTCCGTTTTTTTGAACATGAAGCGGATATCATTGAAGATAAGTTAAACGATATGATCTTTAATGACGGCTGTGTTACTGACTTGGCAGAAAAGCTCCAGTTAAAAAACTTCGTAAACAAAATCGCAGATATCTCTGATGAAGCAGAAAGCATTGGCGACAAATTGACGATTTTCACTATTAAACGAGAGGTCTAGGTGATCCTATGGACATGACAATTTTCTATATCACCAGCGGTCTATTTCTTGGGTGGTCCCTCGGTGCAAACGATGCAGCAAACGTGTTTGGAACCGCTGTTGGTGCAAAGGTGGTCAAGTTTAAAACCGCTGCCATTATCATGAGTATTTTTGTCATTATTGGAGCTGTTGCCAGTGGTTCTGGCGCAAGTCACACTCTAGGGAAACTTGGCACCATCTCTTCTATGGCAGGCGCCTTCATCGTTGCTTTTTCGGCAGCCATTACAGTCTTCACAATGACCAAGTACGGTCTCCCTGTGTCAACATCGCAGGCTATCGTCGGAGCCATCGTTGGATGGAATCTGTTTTCCTCTAATCCGACCAGCATCAGCACCTTGTCAAAGATCGTCATGACATGGGTACTCTGTCCGGTACTGGCTGCACTTTTTGCCATTCTTTTTTATAAACTGTTTAAATATAAAACGAAGACATTAAAAACAAATCTATTCCTCAGGTATTACTATATTCGATTTGGCTTGCTTGTCGTTGGTGCTTTTGGCGCCTACTCCCTAGGAGCGAATAACATTGCCAATGTCATGGGCGTTTTTACGAACTCCATAGAATTGCAACCACTGGATCTTTATTTATTCACTATAAGCAAAACACAACTACTGTTCTTGCTTGGCGCCATTGCAATTTCAGTTGGTATCTTCACCTATTCGAAAAACGTTATGATGACTGTTGGTAATGGACTCTATCGATTATCACCGTCAACAGCACTGATTGTCGTACTGTCTAGTTCATTTGTATTGTTTCTGTTTGCCTCTGTTTCACTACAGAACCTGTTGATTTCATTGAACTTGCCGACAATACCACTGGTGCCCGTATCGAGTTCACAGGCCGTTGTTGGATCTATTCTCGGTATTGGTCTTGCAAAAGGAGATCGAAACATCAACTTTGGTAAATTGAAAAGAATCTCATTTGGCTGGTTACTAACGCCAACCATCTCTTTGGCACTGTCATATGTGAGTTTGTTTTTTATGCAAAACGTTTTTATGCAAAGTGTTTTTTAAAAAATGGAACTTTTTTTAAATCTTGTCGTCTAATAGATATAACTTAAAAATTTCATGTTTTATATCAACTTGGAGGACAAACAAATGAAAAAATTATTAATGATTGGACTTGCTGGTGTATTAGCCGTTGCAATGATAGGATGTAGCAACACTCCCGAAGTAACTGATCCTGAAACACCTGTCGTGTCTGTGGAACACCCGGATGACAACGATGGAACAAAAGAGGCATACAATGTTTCTCCTACTGATGATTTAGCTGATGGCGAAACCATTACCATCGGTGACATCATGCAGTTCGACGGAAAGTATATTCATATTATCAGTGGTGATCTTGTTGAGGTATTTGAATACGACAACAGCAGTGAAAAAGACTTTTATATCGGTCAAACCGTACAGTTGACTAAAGGGGACAACATGAATCAACTGTCGACCTATGACCGTGAAGATTTTACTGTCTCTCACACGAATATGGGACATCCAATCGATCAAATCACAGGAACGATTACACAAGTGACTGAAAAAAATATTACTGTAGAAACAGCTGATGGTCAAATAAATATCGAAACATACGAACCTATTGAAGGCCTTGTAGGCGATAAGGTCACTGTTTATGCAATGGCTTTTGATAAAAACTATTCTGCTATCATGGTCCTTAACGAAAACAGTAAACTCTCATTGACGATTTCTACTATTACAAGAACAGAAGACGGATCAATGAACTTGTTATTGACTGATGCTGACGGTGGTGAATATACGCTTAATGCCAGCCATGAGTCGATGGAACTTGATATATCTCAGCTAACTGTTGGTGATGTATTGACGGTTTACCACAAAGGCATCATGGAAAGTTGGCCAATGCAACTTGATACAATTCTTATCAGAAAATAACCAATATATCTATACTATAAAAGCCTAGAAGGTTATACCTTTCTAGGCTTTTTATCAATACTTTAAACAACTTTAATCTATGCACTCATTCTTTTAATGCATTCTGCAATCTTGAAAAAAGTCTTTCCCTTCAACGTAACTTCTTGAGGAAATGCCACACAATCCTTATCTATAACTGATTGTCGCATGACAATCTTCAACCGACCTAAATCCTCAAAATAGGCCTCCTCAATAGGTTGAGTAGGCGTTTCGTCAAATGCCTGCACCAATAAATCAAAGAAGTAATGATTTAATAAGCGCAACTCGCTAATGACCACTAAGTATTTTGAGGTTGTCTCTGTTTTCCGCTTCTCCTTGTTCAAGTCGTTCACATGACCATAAATAAAATCAATGTCTGTAAACAATCCCGATACTTCACTCTTTAACTGACGAATTGCCTCGCCATCTTTGGATTGAAGCACACTTTCAAAATGTTCGACATTCATCACAAATTTTTCAAACAAATAAGTAATGCGCTTGCATACCATAGACTTGTAAAACACCAATGAAAAAATAAAATTCAAGAGTATAGCAACCAACACACCTGAGCCTAGCGCCATAATTCTGAGTCTAAAAGTCAATAGCATGCTTGGGTCGCCTGCTCCGGTATATTGAATTAACTGTGTCATATAAATGGATGTAAAAAACGCTACCGGCGAGATATTCTTCCAGTCTAGCAAAATAGAAATATAAAGGGTCAGCATTACCGCCAGCGGTACAGTGAACATGTTAACACCGGCAATCGATACAATAATAGCCGTCACTAGGCCCCCTAAGATTGTCGCTTCAAACTGGGCAACACCACTTTTGATGCCCGAAATATTAACAGGTTCAAGACTTAACATCATTCCAAACAACACTGAAATCATATCATTGCCAACAATAGAATGCTGACTGAATACGACATAACTGATCATGACGCCTAAAAATGCCTTGAACAAATAAAGCGGCGAATCAAAAAGCATTGCTTCCCGACTAAACTTAAATCTATTTAAAATTATCATACGACCTCCCCATGTAAACCCTAAAAATAGTTATATAGCTATTATATCCATTTCAACAACAATTAATAGCCTATTTTCATAATCCAACAATTCTATTAAGATTCTCTTAAAGCTATTGTCATGGGATTTTCTTTATGTTAAATTTTTATAGTCAAAAAAGGAGAGAGCACAATGAATATTAAAAAAATTGCACCTTTTGTGTTAAGTATGGCCCTACTAACAGGGTGCACAACAGCGGAAGAACCAACAGTTCCAAACGAAACTGAAAAAATCGTGATTGAAACACCTACAGACGAAACACAGGATTTAAAGGAAAGTAGCCTATATAACTTTCCATCAGGTATCAGTGAGCAAATAGCCGAAGTAGATAAGTACCCGGCCCTTGAAGAATTAATCATCAGTCATTATGACATCCCAGAAGATTTTTATGACACAACGAGGTATTATTATAACTACGTCGATTTCAATAATGATGGGACAGATGAAATTTTCGTTGTTGCGATAGGCATGTATACAAGCGGTAGTGGTGGCAGTTCAGCAATGATTGTATCAAAAGAGAATGATACACTTACTGTTGACCAAAGCTTTACACTTATCAATACACCGGTCATTATCAGTGATTCTGAGATAAGTGACACCAAGGACATTATTGTCATGAAAAGCGGTGGTGGTTTTGTCAGCGCTTATGTTAAATTAACTGCTACAGATGGTCGTTATAATACAGTCAACGATGGGGAAGTGATAGATAGTCTTGATGTCGTGACAGGTACTGCAATCATCAGCAACGATATTGTCACTGATATTGAAAACGGCACAGCCTTAACACTTGGCAAATAAACCACTTGCGAAGCTAGTAAACTTAAAACAGCTATTGATATATCGACCAAGGTTGCTTGCTCATATCAATAGCTGTTTTTTTATTACTTATTTCATTGCCGCAACTACTGACATTTCTACCAACAAGTGCTCTCTTGCCATCTTCGCTTCAACACAGGCTCTTGCTGGTTCATGACCATTTTCAACCCATGAATCCCACACTTCATTCATCGCTGCAAAGTCTTTCATGTCCTTTACGTAAATCGTAACAGACATGATATGATTCTTATCTGTACCATATAAATTCAGAAAGTGGTCTACTTTTTCAAGTACCCCCTCTGTTTGTGCTTTGATGCCTTCTCTATCACCGCAAGTTTCTCCGGCTAAATACAACGTTCCATTGTGAACAACTGCTTCGCTGGCTCTACCGTCACCATCATGTCTAATAATATTCATCATAATTCCTCTCTTATTCTCATAGTCATACACTTAGTCATAAGTATAAAGAACTGTTATGAAATTACTAGGGAAAATCATTGTGATAAATACAAAAATAGCTCATGGTATTCTAATAATTTACAAGGTTTAGAATTTCAATTCCTCTATAGCATGACCCATACCACCATGTAAACTTGCGATACCATCGTAGATATAAAATGCTTCAAACCTTGGATTGTCAGGTGATTTGTACACTGTTTCCAAAAGTTCCACACTTTCAAACATTTCATTCTTAAGTGCTTGGTCATCTGTAAATTCAACTTTCCCTCTTAGTCGCAACCACTGCATATTGTCACCCATCACTGCAAATCCAGCCGTTGGAGTTGATTTCAGTTCTTTATAAACTTCCTTGTCATTTGCTGTTCCAAAATAGAACTTACCATCTTTCTCAAATAAGAAATGGAATGGTCGCATAACAACTTCACCATCTTTAATCGTTGCAAACTGTCCTACCTTGTTCTTGTTTAAAAAATCTATTACTTTACTCATAAAAATCTCCTTGTTATTTTCACTTATGATCTATTACTTATTTTCTTCTCTCTCAGCTAGTACCTCTGAAGCTGGTCTCTTTCCAATTCCCATTGAATCTAGCGGCAGTTCAGTTATCAATACTGAATTGCCAAGTTCAGGAGTTCCAGTTACAGTCATAGACACTTCTGTTAAACGTCTTATTAATTCTTTCTTTTGTTCTTGGGTCATAGGTCCTGATGTAATGTTGATTACCGGCATACTATTTCCCTCCTTTCTGTTGATGTACAATCATATCTGCTACCGTCAATTTCCCCATGCCTAAAGCCTCTGGTGACAATTCATCGATAATTACAATATGTGATTGTTCTGGTGTACCAAGTACCTCCATTGTTACCTCCGTCATTTGACGAACAAGTTCTCTTTTTTGTTCTCTTGTTATTGGTGTTGTCGACATTCTAATTACTGGCATTTTAATTCCTCCTCTGAATACTATTTATTTTTAATACATCTGATACCGTTTGGTCCATTACACTGAAAACAAGTTGTACATTTTGTATCTTTTCCATTTTTGAAGCGTGTCACCAAATCTACATCTGCAATGAATGGTCTACTAAATGAAACCGCTTCTATGTTAGTCTTTTCTATTAAATCCTCTGCATCTTTCTCTGTACGGATACCACCGTTTGTAATTACTGGCACCTGAACTGCTTCTGCAAGTTCAATATATTGTTCTCTTAAAAATGGTTTACCGTCATTATAGTGAGTTGTCAGTTGTGTTTCACCTATAAGTCCACCAGCCGTTTCAATAGCATTATAGCCGGACGCTGCCATGATCTTCGCAATTGCTTTTCCATCACTAAATTCAAGACCTTTTACGTCGTCCTTCATTAGATCATCAACCGACATTTTGATAAAGACAGGATACTCTTTTCCACATTTTTCAGCAATCGCTTGTCTTATTTCAACAGCAATTCGTGAACGGTTTTCAACTGAACCACCATAGACATCTTGTCGTTGATTGTAAAAAGGTGAAAAGAATTCATTTACTAAGAATCCTGCTGATCCTTGTATTTGAACGCCGTCAAAGCCTGCTAGCTTTGAACGATAAGCTGCATCGGCAAATCGTTGAACAACTCCATCTATATCTTCCAACGTCATTTCTCTTGGAATCACCTGACTAAATCTATGTTGTATCGCCGATGGTGCCATCGGTTCATAATTTGGTTTTAAAAAAATAAACGATCCGCCATGTAATAATTGAGAAATAACTTTTCCACCAGCCTCATGAACTGAATCCGTTAGTTCTTTTAAAGGGTCAATACATGAATCCTCGTTAAGTCTAAATGAATTCTCGAACACTTGCTCTTCTGTTACTTCAATCCCACTTGTTATGATCAATCCTACTTCTTCCTCAGCCAATGACTTATATAAATCAATGACCTCTTTCGTAATTGAGCCATCTGCTGATAATCCTTCATGAGTACCCGATCGAACAAATCGATTCCTGACTTCAATGCCACCAAGTGTTGTATTTTCATATAATGATTTCATGTTAATGCCTCCTCAATAATATATTCCCACAGAATTCTTAAGTGAATTCGTTTACAAGGCCATTGTATGACTCAGCAGCGTATTCCACAAGTACTATATTTTTTCGCATATAGTACAGTAAAAAGGAGTAATGTTGATTTTAGTAGTTAATAGCAATAAAAAAATCTTCACACAGTTTTCACCGCGTGAAGATTCATTAAACTAATTTTTATCTATTATTCTATTTCATCTTTAAATGTCTCTTTTAAAACTTCATTGTACTTCTTGCCCCACTCAAACATCGCTTCAGTGACAGGTAAAAAATCAATCCCTATTTCAGTTAATGAATATTCCACCTTAGGCGGTACTTGTCTATAAACCTCTCTATGAACAAGTCCATCACTCTCCAACTCTCTTAATTGTTGTGTCAAATATCCCTGACGAATATTTGGTAGTGCTCTACCTAATTCTCCAAATCTCATGGGTCCTTTAGATAAGAAATTGATAATCGCAAATTTCCACTTTCCTTGCATGACTACATTTGCAACGCCTACATTACAACCAATTTTTAAAAGTTCCTTATTCATAAATTCAAACCCTCCATTTCCAACAATTCAACGCAAAAGCATAGTATAAAACAAAAGCATCATACACTGTTTTTTTAACCTATATATTTATAATGTAAATGAAAATGACTCAAATGTCAAACAAGCGTATAACAATGATGCGATTACTTCTTCAAAAAAGTTTGATCTATCTAGATGTTTAAATTGCCCAATTCAACGAAAAAACAGAGTATCTTCGAAAAAACATTGTACTTTTATTTATCGTAATAACAACCTATACTGAAATTGTTCCAAGGGAAAAGATCAAACGAAAACGATATCGTATCACAAACTATTAATAATCTAACGAAAGAAAGGAAAATCCATATGAACGTTTTAAGAACACCAGAAAGCGCATTTGAGCATTTAAAAGATTATCCATTCAAGCCTAATTATATGGATGTGGGTGGATTGAACATGCATTACCTTGATGAAGGGGATAAGAACAACAAAACAATTTTCTTGTTTCACGGACAACCTTCATGGAGTTACCTATACAGACACATGATTCCAGTCCTTGTCAAAGAAGGTTATCGCGTAATAGCACCGGATCTGATCGGATTTGGAAAATCTGACAAGCCAACAAGTTCTGAGGACCACAGCTATTCAGCCCACGTAAATTGGATGTCTACATTTGTAAAGAAGCTCGGCATTACACATGCTGCGGCATTCATGCAAGATTGGGGTGGTATGATCGGACTACGAGTATTGGCGAACAATCCTGAGTGGTTAGACCGATTAATTGTTGCAAATACTGCACTTGCAGAAATAAAAGCGCCACTCAGATGGATCATGCCAAGCATATTGAATTTCAATCGCAAAAAGGCTGGAAAATCATCTATTCAAGAGTTGTCACAGGAAATGACCTATGGCAATTGGGCAGGCCACTTTACGCATTCCAGTGAATTGGAAATCGGTAAAATCATGCAACTTCTAACGACGAGAGATTTATCACAAGAAGAAATGAATGCTTACGATGCACCGTATCCAACGGATGCATACTATGCAGGACCTCGCAAAATGCCGGAAATTGTTGTATCAGACCTTAGTCTAGTGTATGAGGATTGGCAAAAATTAAAGCAATGGCCTCACCCTGTTTTAACACTCTTTAGTGATGACGATCCTTTCTTGGCCGACCAAGGTTATGACAAGCTATTCCAGACAAATTTTCCTGGTGCTTCAGGTCAACCTCATATAACGGTGACAAACGCTTCACACTTTTTACAAGAAGACCAATTTGATGAATTAACGACCAACATGATTGGTTGGCTTAATAAAACAAAGTTTTAAAAAAATATCGTTGAACTTGCAAGATTAAAATAAGCAAAAAATAAAGACGCATCCGTAATGATTAATAATCAAAACGAATGCGTTTTTTATTGTTCTGCTTCTTATTGAATAAGAGTTTGTTTATCTTCTTTTGGCGTAGGTCTGTCCTCTTTAGGCTTTGGTCGATTCTCATTCGACTTTGGTCGCTTATTGTCCTTTGTATCACTCCCACTGTCAAATCCATCAGGCACATCGTATGCAGCTATATTTTCTGGTACATCAGAAATACCAAACAAATAAGCGACATCCGGAAGTGTGGGTGTTGCAGTTGGTGCTGAAAACATATAAACACCTTCCGGTACAACATCAAGATCCCTTAACGCTATCAGTGCTTCTCTCTGTTCATCGGATAGTGTTTTGTTCACTGCTGCAAACCGCTGTGCATAAAGGGCTGATAGTTCACCATCTAGTTGCCCATATCTCTTAATCCATTCAACTACTTGTTTCTCATCTACAGTTTCGCCAACTTGTGACTTTCTCAATTCCTTCGAAACAAGTGTCCTAAGCTCTGTGATTTCGTTTAATCCATCTCGCTGCTCGTCAATAATCCCTTCGATCAATAATCGCTGATCATCATTCAAAACTTCTAAGAACAGTTGCCCTTTATCACCAGTGACTGACGTACTAATGAAGTAATCTGGATTGTTCATCGCTGGATAATCTTTTAAGAAAAATCCACCAAAATACGTACCATGTCTTTCTGGACAATAGTAGACATCCGCTTCTACACTCCCTTTAAACCAAGAAAACATCTCGCTGGCATAAGTCATCACTGCCACGAACTCTGTGTGTCCCATGCTTCTTTTCAATTCTTCATCTTCTTCGACATCTGGCCATGTATTGAAATTATTAAAACTCATGTTTTCCAAGTACGCAAGTTGTGTTTCCGTAAATGAATTAATTATTTTACCAAGTACAATAGCTCTATTGTAGCTTAGTTCTGCATCTATTTCATATAGGGATGCCGTATATAAACCGGCATTTTCAATGCTTAATCCCGACGAACCCTCTGGGATATTTCCCTCGAGATTGTCTCTAAAAGCTTCCATAAGCGGTAGTCTATTGTAGGCAAATTGTCTGTATAGAGGTGCCTGCTCCACTGCCAATTCAACCAGTTGTGCCTTTTGATTGTCATCTAAAATATAAAGCATATTATTGGCGACACGCGTCAAAAATTGTGTGTTATGACCATAACCAGCTTCATCAACATCTCTCATATATTGAAATCCAAAGAAATCAGCTACTTTGCCAGGTGGCATAAAGGTATCAGCCCCCTCACTACCAGTGATAAACGCCAAACCGGAATAAGCAATCGTTGATAACTGAGCCCTGTCGCTCATGGCTTGTTCTATGGAATAATTGCCTTGCCTATCCTCACTTTTTTCCTCTCTTACTTTTGGTGGTCTATTTTGCTCCACAGGTGCCACTTCTCCATAGGTGTTAGCGCATCCGCTTAAAACGAAACTCATTAAAATCAGTAGTGTCAATAGTCTACTCGTTACTGTCTTTTTCATAATAATACTCCTTTCACTTCAATGCTCATTTTCCTCATAAGATATCTTCACTTGTAAGATATACATTTATTCTAACGGGGCAATATAAAAACTAAGTGAAATTTCGGGGCAATATCAAAGAAAATTTTACACCATTTTCTATATTGGAGACACTTACCCTTCCTCTGTGCAATTCTGCTATCTGTTTTACAATCGAAAGTCCTAAACCACTACCAGATACACCTGTACGTGACCTGGTCTCATCAACTTTATAAAATACATCCCAAATTTTGTTCATTTCATTCTCAGGAATGCTACTCCCTGTATTCATCACAGATAAATGAGATTCTGTATCTGTCGTCTCTACGTGTAAGGCTATTTGTCCATGATCGTTTACATGCCGAACAGCATTTGTTAAAAAATTGGAGAGTCCACGTACGACTAGATTAAAATCGCCCTGAACAACTGCATTTCTATCTCCATTTACTCCAAACACCAATCCATGTTTCTCGATAATTGGCGAAAATCTCTCCATTAGCGTATCAACTATAAGTCCCACCTGTATATCCGTGATTTCATAATGCTTCTCATTGTACTCATAACTAGACAATTCAATCATTTCTTTGACCATATGGTCCATTTGATTGCACTCATTGACGATGGTCTCCAGATATTGTTTCCTCATTTCTGGCGTATCTGCTACATCATAAATAAGACCCTCGGAATATCCTTTGATGACGCCAATTGGTGTTTTAAGCTCATGAGAAATATCTCTAACCAGTTGCTTTCGTCTATCGATATCCATTTTTAATGCGTCGATACTCGATCCCAACTTCTCTGAAATCGAATTGATACTATGACCAAGCATGCCTATTTCATCTTCAGACGTTACTTCCAGTGACTCCTCAAAATTCAAGTCCGCTATTTGTCTCGCTACACGATTCATTTCTAAAATTGGCTTTGTCGCCCGTATAGAAATAACAAGAGTAATCAACCCACCAAGCACTATAATAATCCCACCTGTTAGCAGTGTAAATTGGTTTGTGATTTGAACACTTTCCCTTATACCATTTAATGGTTTTGTTAAAACCAGATAATGTCCATTGTTAAAGCTTGATACATAAACAAGTCTTGGATTATCCACTTCATGTTTTTCATTGGTTACAGTCTCGTAAACCGGTGACTCATTCAATTGCTTCATAGAAGATACAATTAGTTCTTTAATTTCTTTGGGTAATTCATCTCCATGTTGTCCTTTTGCAATAGAGCTGTATTCAAGTTTCAATTTGTCATTACTGATCTCAATAGTTATTTCATTGCGTTTTCCATATTGCTCAATAAAGGACTCGACAGTCTTTTGATTTTGAGTGTAAACATCTAATACATGATTTCTTGTTTCTTCAAAAAAAACCTTATTCTTTTTTATATAAAAAGATTCTAAGAAAAAGGCATTCAAAAATATGCTTACACCAATCAACAATACAATTGACAGAAAAAATGCCATAAATAGTTTTACACGAATAGTTTTTTTAGCACTGGTAGACTTCATAAACGACCTCCTGCCGACTTATCCTCAAACACATAACCAGTTCCTTTTACTGTTTTGATGTAAGAAGCGCAGATCCCTAACTTAGTCCGCAACATTTTTATATGGGTATTAATAGTTTTGTCATCGCCATCATAATCATATCCCCACACAGCATCCAATATTTTAGATCGCTCCAACACAATACCTTCATGTGAAATGAGAAGGTCCAACAATTGATACTCCTTATTGTTCAACTGAATCTCCCTACCTGATACAAACACCTTATGCCCACTTCTTTGTAACTCCAAGGCACCAATTATTTGATTTGTCGTTTTTTCAATTTTAACCTGTCTTAACAACGCTTCTACCCTAGCAATAAAAATAGGATAACTAAAGGGCTTGGCGATATAATCATTGGCACCTGACATAAAACCGTTAATTTCATTTGTTTCATCTCCAAGGGCAGTCAACATGAGAATGGGGACTTGTGAAATCTCTCTAATAAAACTTAAGGCCTCAAAGCCGCTCATACCAGGCATCATTACGTCTAGTACTACTAAGGCTATATCAGGTATCTTGCCAAATAGCTCAATTGCCTCACTACCATTACTGGCAGCAATCGTCTCGTACCCTTGTTTATTTAAAATATCGCACACCAACCGTCTCAGTGAATGATCATCGTCTGCAACAAGTATTTTTAACCTCATAGCCGTTCTCCTCCCAATAGTCATACTTTTTCTCATTATACCCACTTAAAATGAAATCTAAGTGAAAAAGACTATTAGCAAATTTGCCAATAGTCTTTTAATAACCTTCTCGCTATCAGGACAAAATCTTTTTGATGATTTGATTCCGACTTGTAACGTCCACTTTTTTAAAAATATTATAAATGTGGGTTTTAACTGTCCCTTCAGTTATGTGCAATTTACGACTAATTTCCTTGTTGGAATCCCCTTCAACAATCAGTGCAACGATTTCCTTTTGTCGACTGGTTAATTCATACTGATTGCTAAAAACTTCTAACTTCTCTTCATCCGTCTTTGCACCTTTATTTTCAACTGCTAGCAATTCTTTGAAATACCCAATTAGATACCAGATGCCTAATATACCTGCAAACAACTTCATCACATCATATGGAATATTTCTGTATTCAAAAGCATCAATGCTCATGTCTTGAGTGAAGCTCATATCGTAGGTATTAAAATACCAGATGCTATCTCCGATGCTTAATAAAGCAAATAAAACAAATATTATTATACAAACTTTTGACCGCCTCATCTCCAGACTATTATCAGAAGCTCTTTGACCTAATATCCGCCATACCAAATATAACAAATAAATTAAGGCTATGAAATAACTGCTACTGGCAACTAATTCAAACACTTTGTGTTCACCATAAATGCCAATAAAAAATACGATTAATGGTACAACCATGCAACTTAACTTTTCCACCTTGGTAAACGGTTTGTCATAACGCTCACGTATAATGTATCGACTGGCTATAACCACTAAATAGTAGATACTATATATTAATACATAGACGGTTGTACTGGATTCATATAACTGTTCAAAACTTGATGAAAACTCTGATAGATTAATGACCGTATTATCAAGCAACATTAAACCAAACAACAGTGCCAAAAACAAATATTCCTTATCTTTACTTTGCGAATATATAATGGATAATCCTGCTATACCGATTGTCAAAATAACTGTCAAAAAAACACTATATAATAAGAGAACATTCTCCAAAAAACTCACCCCTAATTAAACTTAATATGGGTAATTATAACATACAGGAGGTGTTCCTTCAATTTACTGATGTTGATTGGTCTTTGCCACTGGCTGCTGTTGAGTGACACAATGAATCATGCCCCCATCAGCAAATAGGTCTCTCACATCAATCCCCACAATTTCTTTGTCTACATAGATACCCTGCAGGATATCATTGGCAATTGCATCATTTGGATCATTGTAATTAGGAACCAGTACGACGGCATTCCCCACATAAAAATTCATGTACGAGCCTTTCATCCATTCTCCTTGAACTTCTACGACCGGCTTCTTCGTTTCAGGTAAAAAAACGAATTCATAGGGTTGACCCATGGCATTTGTTGCTGTTAATAACGTTTTCGCATCATCACCGTCTGGTAAACTGTCAGGATCTAAATCAAATTCATCATTGGCAATAATTAAATGTTCATCAACTATTTTAATCATACCATCAATATGATTATCTGTTATATCCATGCCGGCTACACCTTCAAGCCAAATAAAATTCGTTACACCGTAGTAGGTTGACAGATACGTTTCTATTTCTTCTAAGCTATAGTTCGCCGTCCGATTATCATTGTTGACACAACTTAAAGTAGAAATTAATGTGCCCTTACCATCTAACTCAAGAGCGCCCCCTTCCATGACCATATCAATATCAATCACTGGTAGGTCTAATGCAGTCCCTACTTTTTGGGGAATCTCATTATCGTTTTCATAAGGTGCTTTATTGCCCCATCCGTTAAATTGCCAGTTTTGAACGACCAGGTTTCCCTCTTCATCATAAGCAAATATTGGCCCATTATCTCTTGACCAAACATCGTCTGTTGGAAAAACATAAAAATCTACTTTTGTCATATCCACCTTTTGTTCTGTCAATACATTTTGAACACGTTCTTTTTCGGTTTCATCATAGACAATGATATGAACGTTTTCCCCTTTCACTAGGCCCCTCGTCATCTCAATCCATATTGGATCGTAGGCATCAGTAGTCCCTTCATAAGTTTTATTGTGAGGCCACTGCAACCAAGTTCCTTCATGTTCATCATTTTCATGTGGGAAAAAGTACTGAGTCATTTGATGATCTACTTCTGCCTCCCTCGTCACTTCCCCTACATTCAATTCTTTTGTAGAGCTTTCATCTGTCGTTGTATAGCCGCTGCAACCAGAAGTTATCAGTAGACTGGTTACAAAAGCACTTATCATCATTTTTTTAATCATTGTTGTCTCCTCTCAATCTTTTATGCTTTCACATTATCAGATTCATCAAAGAACAACTATCCATCAACGGTAATAACTCTACCAATTTACGTCATAAAATAGTTATAGAGCCCTCTATAACTTTAGTGATAGATGGCTCTATGACTACTTTACGACTCTATCTACCAAAATTCATACCAATGACCGATTTTATAGAGGCACCACTTGCGTTACTGTATAAGTACAATAACAATTGCAATGAGGAAAGGATGATATTTATGCAATCACATTCAAGATACTTGTCTATTTTAAGAACTGACTACACGCGATTTGCACATAACAGATTACACGGAAAAAGTTACACACTAGATTTTTGCCGAGGAATGGCTGTAATCTTTATGGTGTTTGTTCATGTGTTAGGTGTTTACGCACGACCAGAAGTCTACAACTCCACCTTTGGATCCGTCGTTGATTTTTTAGGTAGCCCACCAGCTGCACCTGTATTTATGGTGACAATGGGTATATTCTTTATGTTGTCATCAAAAACACATTCCCTAAGTACTCATATGAAACGAGGTCTTTCTTTAATGTCGGCCGGAATGCTACTCAGCTTTTTGCGATCTGACCTGATGATGCTCATAGATGGGGAAACTTATAGTTTTGAAGCATTATGGGAAATTGATATTCTGCCATTCGCAGGGTGTGCATATATATTGATGTCTCTTATTTGTCATTTCTTTAAGAAGCCAATAACCTGGCTTATCATCGCTACACTGATTATGCTTACAAGCCCATACCTTTGGGGACTAAAAACTGGCTCCGTGCTCATCGACTGGTTTTTGCATTTCTTGTGGGGAAATGACAGTTATGTCTATTTCCCGGTATTCGGATGGCTTTTTTATCCTCTTGTAGGAATGGTCATCGGTGTCTTGATGAAAGCGACAAAAGATGATCAAGTTATTTTGAAATCATTGTATAAACCTGGAATGATCCTACTTCTTATCGGTAGCGTCATAACGCTTACAAATCCCTCTTTTCATATAGGAGATTATTTTAGAAGTGGCCAAGGCGCTATGATATGGATATTAGGATTCGTGTTTATTTGGTTCAGTCTTGCCAACAATCTTTGCAACCTATTTCATTCCAATGTCTTAATTAAGAAAATTCGCTATTGGGGTAGAGAAACACCTTCTATCTACGTCATTCATTGGTTACTCATTTCTTGGGCGACCTATTTCCTAGGTTATGAAAATAAAGGCTATATTATGACTGTTTATCTTATGTTTCTGACCCTTATAATTTCCCATTTTATCAGCCGTAAAGTAAAAGTACGTGTATAACTGAATCCAGATCTGAACTTGTATTGAAAAACCCCCTTCTCCAGTTCTAGAGAAGGGGGCTATTAATCTATTTGCCATTTAGTAATTTTTTCTTATCTTCTTCGGATAGTACATCTTCCAACTTATTTTGAGAATTGGCATCACTGGTTAAATGCTCTCGATTTAGCATTTCCTGGGCAATCTCAATGGATTCTTTTAGTTCTCTTGCCGATAAAAGATTGGCGCCTGCCCCTCTGATAATCATCTGTTCCATTCCATCTGAGGTTGCAACTGTAATGCGATAGTCCTTTTTATGCATATAAGCAAATTTTTCTATAAAATGGTCTGCCGTTTGGGCTTCGCCTGTAAAGACCACACGTATGTTGTGATATTCCTCTACTTTTTCCTTACCGTCTTTTACACGGTAGGCATCGAAAACAAGCATGATTTTAGATTTTCTGATTGGTTGATAATTACTTAAAATCTCCATCAGCTGCATACGAGCAGCATCTAAGTTTTCTTTAGCCAAGACTTCTAGTTCTTCCCAAGCATAAATAACATTGTAACCATCCACCAACAGATATTCTTCCGCATTCCGGTTTCTAACAGCTGTCGATGAGCCTTTATAGGTCACTGAATCATAATGACTTTCCTTGGCGGTCTTCTTCTTTTTCCAAACACCTTTACGCCCATTATTGGACCCGGTTGTACTTGAAATAATCGAGTCTATTTCCTCAAGGCTGATAAACTGTTCCTCTGTCACAATGCTCTTCTGTCGATTTTCTTGCACGATATGTTCTTTAACCGGTTTTAAGACACTTTCAACATGCATGTACTCTTTGACTTCATCCCAGGGCACCATGTAGCCTGAGCCTTTGCTACAAAAAACAGAGTCTGCTGGGTTCGATAAATCTTGTTCTGGATCATACCCAATACGTTCAATGACGGCTTCTGGATTATGACACACATCATAGCCTTTAATCGCAACGGACAATCGTCCTTCACCTTTTGTATAAGCGTTGACTTCTTGTTGATAATTGCGCATGGCCGTCACAGGTGCATCACCTGTCAGTACTGTCACCGCACCATCCATGTTGTCAATGACACAGTGGCCTTCCATATTGCCAATGTCCGTCATTGCCCTGCCAACCATGCTTTCAGGCAATACTAGCCTAAATTTATAATATGGTTCAAGCAGCACCGATTCTGCTTCCATCAATCCCTGTCGCAAAGCTCTAAAAGTCGCCTGTCTAAAATCACCGCCAGCGGTATGTTTATTATGAGCTCTACCTGTCACCAAAGTGATTTTCATATCGGTAATATGAGCACCGGTCAACACACCACGATGGGCTTTCTCTTTGAGATGAGTCAACACCAACCGCTGCCAATTCTTATCTAATATATCTTCACTACAATCAAGTGCAAACTCTAGTCCACTGCCTCTTTCACCTGGCTCCAACAACAAATGTACTTCCGCATAATGTCTAAGGGGCTCGAAGTGACCGACACCTTCACAGGTGTTCCCAATGGTTTCTTTATAAACCACTTCACCGTGATCAAAGGTCACCGTTACACCGAAGCGGTCCATAATAACCGATTCCAGTATCTCAAGTTGTACCGCACCCATCACTTGTATATTAATCTCTTGTAGCACTTCATTCCAAATAACCCGAAGTTCTGGTTCCTCTTCTTCGATTTCCCTCAGCATCGGCAGCATCTGTTGTACATCCACATCGTCCGTCAAAATAACCTGATAAGAAAGCACCGGTTCCAACCTCGGCGGATTTGATGCCTCTTCAATACCGATTCCATCTCCAGGTCGCGTAGTCGTTAGACCGGTGACCGCACAGACAGCTCCTGCTTCAAGCATGTTCTCTGCCTTGTACTTCTCTCCGGAATACACCCGAATCTGATTGATTTTCTCTTCTTGGTCATGAATCTTGATGATGTCTTTCACCTTTAAGTGGCCACCCGTTATTTTCAGATGGGTCAGTCTATTCCCTTGTGCATCCCGAGTTATCTTAAACACTTTGGCCCCAAAGTCCTGGGGGTATGTCCTTGGTCGTGTATAGTTAATAAATCCTTTAATAAAGGCTTCAGTTCCCAATTGACGCAGTGCCGACCCGAAATAAATAGGAAATGTTTTTCTGTTTTCTATCAAGGGGAAAATAGCAGATTCCTCTATAGTGCTTTTTTCCAAGTACATATCCATAACACCTTCATCACATAAGGCAAGCAGTTCATTCCGTTCTTCTTCATTTTCCGTATCAAAAGCGATACAGCCATCACCTAGTTCCTTTTGTAGTGACGTTATGACCGTCTCCCGATCAGTGCCGCTTTGATCCATCTTGTTGACGAAAATAAAGGTTGGTATATCATATATTTTCAATAACTCCCACAAGGTACGCGTATGACTTTGCACGCCATCCGCGCCACTAATAACAAGGATTGCATAATCCAGCACTTGCAAGGTTCTTTCCATTTCTGCAGAAAAATCCACATGTCCCGGTGTATCCAATAGCGTCACTTCAGTGTCACCAAAAGTCATCACCGCTTGTTTGGAAAATATCGTAATCCCCCTTGACCGTTCAAGGTCATAGGTATCTAAAAATGCATCTCTATTGTCTACACGCCCTAACTTACGGATTTCACCGCTTAAGTAAAGCATGTTTTCTGATAAAGTCGTTTTACCGGCATCAACATGAGCCAGTATCCCGACGACTAATCTATTCATCACATCATATCCTTTTATTGTTCTTAAGAACATTTTAACACGTTCATCAGTTTACTATTCTATTATTTTCTGTTAAGGTTGTTAAATTTTATCCAACCATAAGTGCCTGGCACAAGTCAAAACGCCCTACCAAGGAATCCACTTAAAAGTTTTTTTAGGCAATCGTATTAAAAATTGCTTAATACTAATAATGTTTCATCACCTAAATATTGGGTATGATTATTATACAAACGTTTTGTTGGTTAATAAAGAACGAGAAGAAATTAGGTGATTATATGAATGGTATTAATGTAAGTAGGAAACCATACATAACCCAGTTGCTCGGTGCTAAACCATCATCATTAACACAGTGGGAATCTTCCAGTGCAAATGGTCATCAAATGATTGATCCTGAAAGAGCCATTGTTAATGCTGCAAACTTGGCACATAGTGCAAATGATCCGTTGAGCACTGTCATTGATGACATGACTTCTATTCGTGATCTGATCATCACGCGTCAATTAAGTTCAGATATCAGACACGAGGAAGATATTGAGCGCGCTGAAGCCGAAAAACTACTCTCGCAAGTTAAAGAAAAAATAATAAACTCAAACATAGAACTCAAGCAAGTAGATTTTGGTTCTAGTGGTATTGAGTCAGCGGCTGATCAGCAAGGAAATGTAATGAAGTTAGAAGAACATTTGCTTGAAGAATTGGGATTGATGGATCTGGATATTGATGATGCGGATTTTATTGAAAAACTTGACCTGTCCATAGAAAAAGTGTCTACTTTTACTGATGAGGGTAAGTTTAATAATTTATTGAAAATGACTAAAGACAAATCCGATTTTATTAGAAGCGTGAAAGTACCAACAGAATCCGCGAGCGAAAACTAATCTTTCTTAATCAACTATGGGGGTGAAATCACTTTATGATTTCACCCCCATAGTTTACTTTTTTTTAATAACCTAAAAAACCCGATTGAATAGTCAACCGGGTTACACATAACTCTATAAATAATCTCATTCACTAATGAGTTATTACGCAATTTCTTCACTGTCGCTTGATTGCATTGTACTTGGGTAAAAACGTCCAGCTTTTAATTGTTGAATAAAGGCCTCTTCAGTCTCTACTGGTGCTTCAAACACTGTAACATAATTGCCTACTTCCTCAACTGTATGGGCATCACTGCCACCAGTCACAGGAATACTAAGCGTCTTTGCCACTTGAACTGCTCGCAGATTATCTTCCATCTTTGTTCTGCCATTATAGCCTTCAACAGCACTTAGTCCCTCCACTTCAAACAGCGTATCTTCAAGACCTCTTCTGTTATGGCGATATGGATGGGCTGCAATGCATGCACCACCTTGGGCATGAACATAGTCAATGGTTTCCTGGGCTGACATTCTTGTCTCCGGCATCTTATCGATTCCGTAGCAAAGCAAATCACCATCTAATGTATAGATTTCAACACCAACGATAATCTGTATGCCTGTTTCCTTTGATAACTGCTCTGCCAAAGGTCTCAAGCCCAAATCATCATGATCCGTTATGCAAATACCGTCAAGTCCTACTGTCTTGGCGTACTCAATACCTTCATATATATCCATCTTACTATCTGATGAATGTCTGTTTTGATGTATATGCATATCGAAAATCATAAATAATTCCTCCGTCATTAACAGTTTCTCATATTACTATCAAAAGGAGAAATAGAAATTATTAATTTTATAAATACAACTATAAGTTTTCTCTATAATTTGTTGACTGTTCTCACCCGATAATTACGCCACTTTCCACCCGCTCTCAGATGATACAAGGTACCTCGGTCGGTGGCATTTTGGATATAATGCATGAAATCAAGCCCTTTTAAAGTCACACTCCCCTTGCTACAAGAGACTTCATCAAAGGCCGTCACATCATCACGACGAATGTAAGTCCCCGATGCCATAAACGGCACGGTCTCACCAGAATGGATCATCTTACCTGCACATGGCGTTGCATGATCTGCCGTCACAATCAATAACCCATCAAAGTTTAATAAAGGCGCCAACTGAGCGTCAATACTTTCAAGAGCAGCTACTTTCTTAAATGGATCCTTTTTATGGCTAGCGCTGTCTGGTGCTTTTGTGTGTAGATGGATATACTCGGCATCTGCTGTCAATGCTTGCTGAATCCCCTCTTCAAAGTTGTCATAGGCCTCATATCCGAGACCAATGGTTTTCGTAAGCCCTTCAAGTAAAGTGGATTGGCCCAGTAAAAGTCCTGTCATACCACTACGCACGGCAAATGGTTCAATGGATTTTGACATGCCTGCCCATTTCGAAAGCAGCATGTTACCTTGTTCTAGACCTGACGCCTGCCTCTTTATGTTGATTGGGTGTTGGCCAAGCAAAGCATGGGCATTTTTCAAATATTTATTCATTAGCTCGGCTGTTGTCATCGCTTCTTCCGCTTCTGTTTCAAAAGGTTCAACACACATGACATACTGGTTGTTATAGAAAGGATCTGAATCAGAGATTTGGCAAGACAACTTAGGCCCCTTCACAAAGATCAATGCATGACTGTCATAAGAGTGATGAACACTAAATTTATAACCATCCATTTCAATCGAAAGGATATCACAAAGTGTTTTCACTTCATCATGACTGAGGTCTTTTGTAAACCGGCTATTCAAATAGTAACCATCTCGCTCATCAACATCTGCAAAAGATGCCCTTAGAATCAAGGTAGCTTCATCAAATTCATGGCCCTCACCAATGGCATCGATGACAGCACGTCCCGGATACTCTGACATATCATATCCGAACAACAAAAAATGTGCTAGGTCAGTGCCTAAAGAACAGCCTAATTGATAGGGGGTCATTAGACCACACTGACTTTTCAATGCCAATTTGTCTAGGATTGGTGTCTTTGCATATTGTAAGGGTGTTTGATGATTCAGTTCACTGTAACTTCTGTCACCAGCACCATCTAGAAGTACTGTTATCGTCTTCATAGAGAGTCTAGCACCTCTTTCTTTAAGGCATCCATATCAACCTCTAACGTGGTCAACTGTTTACCGATAAGCTTCCCTAGCGGTATTAAGGCCCTCTGTAAGTAGTCTTTTAACGGCTCCTCATCGAACACGGCTTTCCCATTCATATCCCTGTAGTTTCCACTGAGCACGCACTTGGGATGATCTTTACCTTCTGCCCATTGCCATCCAATAAGACGTTCCACTGCAGCGCCACTTGATAGCCTTCTTAAAGGCATTAATAAGATCCCTCCACAAGCGGCTATAACTTCCTGGTAACTCTCTAAGCATTGATCCAATTGGTTCACTTTGATACGACCATCGTGAGATGCCCGTTCACCAGAAATAATACGACCAGAAAGCGGTAATGCAAAAGGCAATTTCGTTAAATGAAAATATAAATGACACCCGATACAAGGCGTCATATAGCCATATCTAGCGTCATTGATTGAAATAAGTCGACCATTCATCAACGCCCATATATCTTGATTGCTATATTCCAACAAAGGATAAACTGTCTTTTGGTCACCATATCGCTCTTTGACAATTTCAATCATCTTCTCATAATTTGAATACAGGACATCAAAATCCCCATATTCCGTTCCTGCAAATGTGGCAACAGGTAATATATATCGGATGCTCGGATCCTCAAAGGCTTTCATTATAGCAGCGACGCTATCTCTACCTGAAAATTCACCGATAACCGTCGTCGGATCATAATCTGAGGGGTTAAATGTTTTATTGGCTTTTTCTATCACTGGATACCTCCACAAATAAATTTAGTCTATTATAACATTCTTGATCGATTTCACCGACCATTGTTGTTGATTTTAGAGTTTTCGTCCCGCTCTACACCAATTTACAAAGTGCTCGCAATTATTGATAATCAAATTGTACTCATCTTCACCTAGCCGACTGTAAGCTCTTCCAATCACATTGTCCACAGAATATAAAATTGGACTTTCCACTATATTGATTGTCGCCCCTCCCGCAAACTCTTCAAGATCAACAATATTTACGCAACCATTTGCATAATGAATGACTTCACCATTACCTATGTATAAACCGTGGTGCGTATATGCTGTAGGAAACACTCTTTGAACATATAAGTGGTCCGCTTCATTTAATTCAGCCTCTCCATTACATTCTCGAACTAATATTTTGCTCAAATTAGATGCATCAACTTTATTTTTAATGGTCTGGCCTACTTTATCCATCGTTTCAAAGGCATCCCCAATTGGCGGTGAAGCGTCTTTAGCAATGTCTATAACATCATTCTTGAATTGTTGATTGTCATTTTTAATTGACTGCTTTAAATCCTTAAAATCGTCAATTGTCGGTTCTATAACAATATCAAAAAAATCTTTAAAAAATCCCATATCATCCCTCCTAAAAACATTTTATCATAAGTGTTGCTTTTACATATAGATGTATTATAATGAGTCTTGTATGTAGTAATAGAACACACTAGGGAGGATACCATGAACGTAAGTTATAAACCATCAAGCGTCTGCGCTAAAGAATTTATTTTCCGCATAGAAGACAACAAAATCGAGGATATCAACATCATCGGAGGATGTCCAGGCAATTTAATCGGACTAACAGAACTGATTAAAGGCATGCAAGTAGAAGATGTTATTACAAAACTTCACGGCATCACTTGTGGTCAGAAGGACACATCATGTCCTGACCAATTGGCCAAAGTACTTAAAGACTATTTAAAAAATCAAGCAGCCTAAAGTTCCAGTGATTTGATTCAATAAAGACTAAAAAAGCTATCTCAACAACGTTCATTGTGAGATAGCTTTACTTATTTGCCGGCGCGCCCTACCGGACGTGCTTAAGAGGCTGACCTTCCTCGATGGTGGTCAGCGCTTATTTAATCATTCTGATCCAACCACTTTGTCAGTACTTCTATAAATCTCTCATTCTCCTCTACAAATGGCATATGTCTTGAAAACTGAAACAACTCCCATTGACTATTCGGGATTCTGTCGTACATTTCCTTTGCAATATACGGGGAACTTAAATCTATGGCACCGCTTGTTATCAAGCAAGGTTCTTTAATTTCATGTAATCTATCCGTAAACTCATATCCAGCTAGTGTCCCCGTCGGTGAGAATTCATTTTGTCCCCATCCAACAACATAAGCTTCTGTACCTGATTTTTTTGGTCTTCTTAAACACTCAGGCGCATCTTCCAAAACCTCTCCAGCACAATATAACTCCATGAATTTATCCAAGGCCGCATTATAGGCATCGCTTGAATAATCTCCTGTACTTTCTGCATTTAAAAGGACCTCTCTATGAGGTGATTCCATATAAGTGATTCTTCTCTTCTGTTCTACTTCCCATAACTTGGCTGATGCCAAAGTTGATGATAAAATGTAGGATTTTATTCCTTTGGGTTGATGTTCTATGGCGTACCATATCGCTTGCATGCCACCCCACGACTGTCCTAACAGATGAATTTCATCAAGCTCCAAATGTTCTCGCAGTGCTTTCAGTTCCTCAATCCATGTACCTGCATTAAACAATTCCGGATGCCCTTCAACAAAAGAATTTCCACAACCAATTTGATCATACATAATAAGTTGTCTGCCACTTTCTGCAAGCTTGTCAAGCACCTCAAAATAATTATGCGTCGATCCAGGACCACCATGCAACAACACGAGTGGTGCCTTATTCTCTGCAGACTCACCAACAATTCTATAATAAGTTTTGAACCCTTTAAAGGGCATATAACCTTCTGTTATTTTCATGTATATAACCTCCTATTCAAGAATAGTATAGCATGAAACAGACGGTGAAATTGTTACAATACAGCCATGTTCTTTTCCTGTATAATATTCATAAACACTTAATTAATCATAATAAGGAGATATTCAATGAACTTTATCATATCTGGCATTGCCCTATTTAACGGATTAAAGCTGAGAGGTGGTGGTACCACCTGTACTGCAACAAAACAATCCAACGGTCAGATTGCCATAAAAATAAAAAAGCAGTCAAAACGAATGAGACAATTTCAGCTCATTGCATTTCTTATACTGCTTTTATTTTCAATGCTCCCAGATGCTTCAAACACACCTGAAGCAACAGTCTATAAACTCATAATACCAATCGTATTATTTATAGTTCTACTGCGCTATATACCGAAAGTTCGAATTTTGAATTACCACGGTGCAGAACACAAAGTCGTTGTGGCTTACAGAAACAGATTGCCGCTCACCCTTGAGGCGGTGCGTCCTATTTCCAGAGTCACCAACGTTTGCGGTAGTATGCTTATTGTTCCGATTCTTCTTTATGCCCTGATATTGTCTGCAGCAGTTGTATTTATCCAACAGATGTTCGTCCACATATTGTTGTCTGCAATTGTATTTTTACTCATCGGTCACTATTTTTTTATAAGAGGCGAAGAAATTACCTATGTCAATCTCTATCGTCTTCTTCGTTTACCATTTCTTAAAAAGACGCCTTACAGATTTAAAACAAATGCCCTCTACAAAATATTTGACCAAATGGGCTATTTTATTCAAGAACACTTCACCACAAGAGAACCTTCTGATGAGGAGCTGAAAGTAGCCATTCTTTGTATGCTGAGGTTGATTGATGAAATCAAACTTTAAATGCATAAAACTAAATGAGCTTCTATTGTACAAGCAAATAGAGTTCATTATCTTCCTTATCCAATCTTATAATAAGTTGATCAAAAATATGATTCAATTCGAGTTTGAACGCTTCATAGTTTTCAGCGATTTTCACATAAGTATTGTATCTTGTTTTAAAAGAAATATAGGCGTTACTAAGACCACCCATTGATTTGTCAAATGACTCCGCAAGCTCCCGAGTATAGTTGTTCTCACTGTCCATTAATTGAGGATATAGATACCTATCCTCACTACTCAGGTGAATTCTAAGCACTCCTGCAAGTTTATTGATTCTATAGGCCAATAGTTTTGCGTTTTCGTTCGTTATATCAAGTTTAATGAGTACTTTAATATCATTTATAAGCTCTCTAATCTTTATATGTTGATTCCTCAAGTTATCAATTTGCATGTTGCTCTGAACAATATTGTCATATTTTGATTCAAAATTACTTCTCCAACAATCTATTAGATCAGGAATAAGCACTTCTAAAGATGGATCAAACTGAGTGCCCATGTTCTTATAAAGCTCATTCCTAATATTTTCCCAAGTTAGACTTTCTCGATAAGCTCTATTAGATGCCATGGCATCGATCGCATCACATAGAGCCAGTATTCTTGCACCAAGTTTAATTTCTTCTCCTTGCAATCCATCAGGATACCCTTTACCATCCCATCTCTCATGATGCTGATAAACGGCTTCAGCGATATCTCCCAGTAAACTTGCTTCACTAATTATATCTGCGCTTATGGCGGGATGCCTTTTCATTTCTCGCCACTCTAAATCGTTTAATCTGCCATTCTTCAGCAACACATCATCAGGAATGCCTATTTTTCCAATATCATGAAGTTGGCCTGCGATTTCAAGATAAAACCTTTGAATAGGTTCCAATCCAAGAAGTTTAGCGCTTAGCGCAGACATTTCGCCAACCCTATGAGAATGACCCTTTGTATATAAGTCCCTATACTCCAAGGCACTGATCATACAATTGATTGCATCTTCAAATATAGCGTCTTTATCAGAGTCCTTAATCATACTATACTTATATCTCATTTAACCATCTCCTAATTCAAGTCTTCTCTCCATTATAGTACTTTTATACATAACAACAGAACACCTAAAATCTTATCATTTTAATGATGATAAGATATTTAGGTGTTTTATTATATCGACATTCAATTTATCACTGTTAAATTACATAACTTTCTTTGCCAATGGGTATAGATCGTTATCTTCTCTATTCATTCTGCCAACTATTTTTTTGCACATATTTTCTATATCTTTCTTTGCAGTTTCTTTATTTTTGATGACTTTTGACTGTGTATTGTAATTATCTTTAAACAGCATAAACTCTCCACTTAAGTTACCCATCTCATCTTGAAACGCACTTGCTTTATTCTGTAGTGTTAGGTCAGAGCTTTTTTGCATTGATGGATATAAGAACCTATCTTCATTACCTAAATGAATCTTCAGCATTCCAGCCAGGCGACTAATTGATTTTGCAATTGATGCTGCATTATTATCAACATCTCTCAAATCATTATTAACCTCAGATATAATCGTATAAATATTCTTATGTGCCTCTACCATTTGTTCAAAATTTCCCATAACCAGTCTCCTCATTTTAAATTCTAGCAAACTCGATGAACTCTTATTTTTAGAAAGATGTCGATTGCTATCACTCACTTGTTTTATTTGATAAACTTATCCTATCATAATGGGATAACCAGCACCGTAACATACGTTACATTTTATAACCGTTAATAACATTATAATAATTTCACGGTGTTATCAATTCCATATACTCTGGATACGAACACTTATCCTCAAAAGCAGCTTCCAATATCGTCAGCCCCTCCTTGCATGATACTTCTTTAAACCCTGCGAACCTGTAAGTTATATACATCATTCGATTCCTATCCGTTTCGACAAATTCTGCCTGCAATTTCACATTTTCTCTCGCTACAAGTTCTTTAACAAAATTAAGTACCGCAGAGCCTACACCTCTATTCATTACGCGACAGGACATCAGAAGTAGCTTGATTCTCCAGACTTCTTTCTTGCATTCAATCAAAACGACGCCGATTTTTCCATATGTCCCATATCTATCTTCTAGTTCGGCCACATATAGCTTGTAAGTATCCATTTTCCTGAACTGATCCAACTCCTCGTACGAATAGGTATATCCCGTTGAGTTGAGTTGATGGGTTCTAACCGTCAGTTCTTCAATCCTTTTCAAGTCCTGATCATCCGCAAGATTAATCGTCAGTTTCATGTCGAGATTTGCCAAAAATTCTTCCTGGACACCTTCAAACTGGCTTTCGGCATCCTTTCTTTTAGTGTCATCCATATACATCTGTCTTCTTGTTAATGAATCTCTAGTAATAAACCGAGGCATCAGTTCAGGGTATTCCAGCAAATTTTGGGATTCGTTGCCATCAAAGCACAATACCTCAGGGAAAACAAAGTTAATCTCCTCTCTCTCGAAGCTTTGGTCATCCACAAAAGCGATGGAATCCATAGGAATATTCAAGGAATCCTTGATTTTCTGGATAGAACTCGACTTTGAGTTCCATCCGATTTGAGGATACAGAAAGTATTCTTTCAGTCCAAATTCCTCAATTTTTTCCATTGCTAGATTGTAATCATTTCTACTGGCAATCGATTGGAGTATTCCTCTCTTGTCTAGAACTTCTATCACACTTCGAATATGTGGCTTTAAAACAACCTTGTCACCTTCAAGCAATGTACCTGTCCAAATCGTATCGTCAAGGTCCCATACAACACACTTAATCCGTTTGCGATTTGATTCTTTCAACAAGCAGACCACCTACCTTCGTAAAATTCCTTTTATATATACTCTCTGAATGCATTTGAGGAGATAATCAATTCATGTATTTGACTTGTCCCTTCAATAATTTCAGCCATTGCAGCATCCCGATAGTATCTCTCAACAGGGTGTTCATTACAATAACCAGCTGCTCCAAAAATTTGAACCGCCTTTTCAGCTACAGATTTAACAACTTTTGATGCCTTGTATTTGGCACACCATATTTCAGAAATCGAGTCGGGATCTCCTTCCTCCCTCAATTTCCCCGCGTTAATGCATAGTAGTCTCGCTGTCTTAATATCAACAATCATTTCTGTAATCATCTTTTGTATCAGTTGATATTTTTGGATGGATTTTCCAAACTGTTTCCTTTCGATACAGTATTTCATACAGCTATCAAGACACGCCTGAGCCAATCCTACACATCCCCAAGCCACAGTGTATCGTCCATAGTCTAAACAGGACAGACCAACATGCGATAGACCAGTGCCGACACTGCCGATGATATTTTCTACAGGTATTCTACAGTTATCGATTTTTATCTCTCCCATCATCGATGCACGCATGCCCATCAGTCCTTTTATAGGTCTTACTGACAATCCTGGTGTGTTTTTTTCAACTAAAAAGGATGTTACACTTCCATCGCAATTTGCAAAAATAATATAGACATCCGCTATTTCACCCATTGTAATCCATTTTTTTATACCATTGAGAACGTATACATCATCCTCTAAATACGCTGTTGTTTCAATACCGGCAGCATCACTACCAATATTAGGCTCGGAAAGTCCAAATGCGCCAATCACCTTTCCCGAAGCCAATTTGGGCAACCAAGTTTCTTTTTGAAGCTCACTTCCCCACTTCTCAATAGCCGTAGCGACCATGCCTTGAACTGTTAAAATAGTTTTTGTAGCCATACAGGCTTTTCCAAGTTCTTCATTAAGTAAGCCAATGCTGAGCATATCCATTTCTGTTCCACCGTATCTCTTGGATATCGTGCAACCAAGGTATCCCCTCTCACCCAGTTTTTCGACTACAGAATATGGTAAGGCTTCGTCTTTGTCATATCTCGCAGCAAATGGTCTAATCTCAGTATCGACAAACTGCCGAACTTCCGAGACGAAAGCTTCCTTTGATTCATTACTTCTATTATCCATTCCAACTCACCGTCCTTACTATTCACAGTCAGACATCTTCATGTCCAAGAATTTAGTTATCGCATTCAAACTTTTAAAATTTTGTACATCTAAATCTTTTTTTTCAACAACAATTTCAAACTTCTTTTCTAGAAATAATACAAGCTGCATCGCAAATAAAGAATTAACGAATCCAGAGGCAAAAATGTCGTCATCATCACCACAGTCATTCGTTCGCAAATACTTTGACAAAAAATCCTTCACTATTTGTTTTTTATCCATGTTCTATCTCCTTTCAAGTATACTATGTCGTTTAAGATTTATTCATACTCATAAAAACCTCGCCCTGTTTTTCTTCCCAACACTCTTGCATTCACCATCTTCTTTAATAATGGGCAACATCGAAATTTTGAATCTTGATAACTCTCATAAAGAACCTCTAGTGAATTGACGACAGTGTCAAGACCAATTAGATCTGCAGTTTCCAATGGGCCCATTTTGTGTCCGTAGCACTTCCTGAATATATCATCAACCTGCATAGCTGTAGCAATATTTTCATGGACTATGAAAGCCGCTTCATTCATCATGAGATGAGAAATTCTGTTCGATACAAAACCTGCTTGATCATTCACGACAATCCCTTCCATGCCTATGTCACTAATAATTTCCAGCGTTGTCTCGATAGTTTCTTTAGAGGTGTGAAATCCTTTTATTACTTCAACCGCCTTGATGAGATGTACAGGATTCATAAAATGAATCCCTATCATATTCTGCTCCCTGTTCGAATGGCATGCAATCTCAGTTATTGGTATACATGATGTATTCACTGCAACAATGCATGACGAATCGCAAATCTTACTCAATGTCTTATGCAATTCAGCTTTCTTATGTAAATTCTCCGGGATGTTTTCAACTATAAATCCGACGCTACTTAGCAGTTCAAGATTATTAGTAGGCCTTATTCTACTCAAAATAGTATCGCTTGCTTCTATTTCAGTGTTCTTATCAAACATAGACTGAAATTTAATAGTCGTTTCAATTTCATCTATCGCATTCTTCAACGCTTCATCATCAATGTCAACCATGATTACTTCATAACCACACTTTGCGAACGTATAAACCACACCTCTACCTATTGTACCTGCTCCAATCACTCCAATTATTTTATTATTCATTTTTTCCACCTTATAATGCCACATATCATATTTTTATAACTTCTTATTAATGATATCAGCTTTAGATAAACTAAAATCTCCATCAAAATATTTTAGATAAACATGATTGTTTATCAGTTATATCAATACCCAGAAGTTATAATTTCGAAACAATGCTACTAGAATTCTTACGTACCACACATCACGAAATTCGGAGCTTTTCCAATGCCTTTTCTCAGCCTTCGATGATTTTGTACAGCTTATAAAGGGTATTATTAAAAAAAGACTTTGAGCGATACCATCAGATACTTACTTGTAATCTGATTAGAAAGGAATGGGATGAATATATGGTGATTATTGGTGCTAAAGGATTTGCAAAAGAACTACTTTCGGCTATGATATGGAGTGGTTATAACACAAGTGATTTGTTCTTCTTTGACAATCTCAGTAAAGATACATCCAACGTCATGTTCAATAAGTATCCAATCATTAAGTCATGGGAAGAACTAGCGCTTCATTTTAGAATAAACAGTTCGGATTTCATGTTAGGTGTGGGGTCATCACAGATAAGACGCGATTTGGCGACTAGAGCCATCGATTTGGGTGGCACGTTAAGATCATTTATATCAAATCAGGCGCTTATTGGAGAATATGGCAATGAAATAAGTGAAGGTGTTTGCATATTGCCTAATGTTGTGATGTCATGCGATATAAGCATTGGTAAAGGGACGCTGATAAACAAAGCAGTAATAATTGGCCACGACTCTACAATAGGCAAATACTGCCAAATATCGCCTGGCGCAAAACTACTTGGTAAATCAACAATAGAGAGCTATTCAGAAATAGGCGCAGGCGCTATTATATTACCTGGCGTCACCCTTGGAAAAAACTGCATAGTTGGTGCAGGTACGGTTGTAGACTGTGATTATCCGGATAATTCTATCATTGTGGGAATGTCTGGTAGACTAATTACCCATGACATTTTAATTAAATAAAGCCATCACTCTCTATCATGGATTCTATCGAATGACAGATAAACTCGTCTAACTCCATAACTTCAATAGATTGGGGAAATTTATCACTCATTGCACATACTGATAATTTGTAGGCTGTTCCAATATCATATTGCTTGAAGTGGTAATTTTCATCAATACCATTTGTGATGATTGCATCGACCTCTCTTCTTATATGGAATGAATCCATTGAGATTGAGAGTCCTCTTCCTTCAGCTTTGACATAGCTCTCTTTTAGAGTCCACAAGTCATAAAAGTAATCCATTCTGTTTGCTTCATCCACTTGATGTATATCTCTTATTTCTCCATTTGAAAAAAAACGATCGACAATATCCAACTCTATATCATTGACTTCTTCTACATCAATACCAACAGGACCGTTATCACTTACATATACAATCCATTCTCCAGAATGAGAAATATTAAAATGAAAGTCATCTACATCTTTACAAAACGGCTTCCCAAACTCATCTTCTTCAATGAATATCGCATCATTTGTTATTCCGAAACGCGTCATAATAGAACTTCTGATCAGTATTTTTCCTATCAGACATCTTTGAGCATCCTCCCACCTTACATAGCGGTTTATCTTATCCCGATCAACACTTGGAAGAGAATTGAGTAGATAATGAAAGTCTTTTAAATCCATTCTATAATTACTCTTTACTGCATATATCTTCATTTTCTCTCCCTTTGTATATCCTGTTTATTATGTTTATGTACCGACTTAGCAATTTGCTCTTATTTTTTGGTTATACTCTTATACAATCACTATATTATCTCAAAAATCCGCACTACTTATGATACGCATGTCCATTCATAATCCGGTACGCTCGATACACCTGTTCCACGAGCACCACCTTCATCAACTGGTGAGGAAAGGTCATCTTCGAAAACGACAATTTGAAGTTCGATCGTTTCATGACTTTATCAGCAAGTCCAAGGCTACCACCGATTACAAAGGCAATATCGCTTTTGCCACTAAGCGCAAGGCTGTTCATCTTATCTGCCAGTTCTTCCGATGACAGTTGTTTGCCTTCTATTGCAAGTGCGATAACATAGTCGCCATCCTTAATCTTTGAGAGGATTCGATCCCCTTCCTTGTCTTTGACTTGAATCATTTCTTTATCGGAAAGGTTCTCAGGACATTTTTCGTCACTGACTTCTATTTCTTCAAGTTTGCAGTATGCACCAAGACGCTTCGTATATTCCTTGATAGCATTTACGAAGTATTTCTCTTTTATTTTACCTACGGTAATCACTTTTATTTTCATTATACTTATCCTTTTCTTAATTCTAAAATTGCACTTATGTTATAATAGTTTATCTAAAAAGTTAACGATTGCAAAGGGGTATCATTTTGAAGTTATTCATTTCTACATTAAAAATTCAATACCGACAAGCAGATCTTGAAACACGTGTCTTGATGACCTCCTTGCTATCGGGTATGTTCATTTGCTTTACATCGGCCATACTCAATTATGCCATTCATTTAGATAATTGGGCAATCCTTACACCTTTATTAATGGGACTGGCCTATACATATTTTATCCATGAAGTTGTCTTGAAAAATCGTTATAAATTTGCCGCTTATGGCTCTCTGATTATGCTTACGACAATACTTTTTCCTATCATGTGGTTTAGTAATGCCGGTATTAAAGGCTCCATTCCATTTTTTTATGTGTTTATGATTTTTCTTACTGCAGTGGTTTTAAATAACTATACGTATCGCTGGATTGTTTTTCTTCAATTAAGTGTTCTTTCCGGACTTATTTATATTGATTACAACTATTCTTCAATCATTCTTCCATATGCTTCTCCAGAGACACACTTAATTGATATGACTGTTTCACTATTTATCATCATTGGATTCATCTATGGATTGCTTCGCTACATTATGAGAGAATACCATCAGTCCATTGTCGAGTTAAAAGAAGCACATACGGAGTTAGAGGTCATCAACCGTTATTTGAAACACTCATCGATTACCGACGAATTGACGACTCTTCACAACCGTCGTTATATCATGGAACTATTATCAAAGGGGCTTGAGGGCACAACGGTTACGCCATCTACACTCATTATGATTGATATTGATTACTTTAAATCCATCAACGATGAATTCGGTCATAGCACAGGTGATCTAGTCCTTAAAACCATTAGTGACTTATTCAAAGAACACCTTCCACCCGGCGGCCATTTGGGCCGTATTGGCGGAGAGGAATTTTTGATTTTCATAGAAAGTCTGACAGAGGATGCTTGTATAGAAATCGCCGAAGGCTTAAGAACAGCAGTTGAAAATTATGATTTCGGCATAAAAGACTTATCCGTTACAATAAGTGCCGGCATATACACGCCAACACAACAGGACACAGTTGAAACCACATTAAAGCATGTCGACACTGCATTATACGCAGCTAAAAACGCAGGTCGCAATCAAACATCAACTTATAAGACGCCATATTCATCATGAATATAGGTGTCTTTTTCATTTTTAGGGGTCTTGAATGATACACCATTGCACTATAATCGTTTCAGCATCCGTATATCACTTCGCCATCGCCCTTGATAATAAACAAAGTTGTCAATGATATCAATTATTTCATACCCGAGCGATCGATAAAGTTGTATGGCCCTTTTGTTATATTCAAATACACCAAGTTCAATAACATCACACCCCAGCACTTTACACTGCATCTCGAGATCTTCCATCATCAGTTGCCCTACGCCCTTGCCCCAGTATGATTTATCCCCTATGACAATGCCAATCCAAGCAGTCTTCTCTACTTTATGGACACGATGTTCGAAATCTGTATCAATTGAATAGCTTCCAATCAACTTATCTTTGTCATAAGCCAAGTATATGTGTTTGGTCTTATTTTCGTGAGCATGATACATCAACTCATCTCCCGAAACCCCTGCAACATCGCCTTCATTCATACCAGGCGTAATAAAAGGCCTTATATCGGAATCGTTATCCCATACCGCGAGTCGATCAAATATTTCTCTATTGGTATAATCTTCTAGTTTCTCGATTCTTATATTCACTTATACCACCCCGCTCAAAAGAATTTGTTATTGTATTTATAACCATTCTAACAATTATAAAACCCATAAAGCTCCAGTCCGAAGCCCTATGGGTTACCCTTTATTCAAGTGAGTCCTTGAATTCTCTCTATTATTATTTTAAAATATAATTAGGTAAATATTTTCTTAGACGTTCATTTGAACGGAGTCTGCTTTTGCAGGCTCATTTTTTTGTACGCTTTTTTCATAAGCTGATCTCAGTACAATAGTTACAAATCCATAAATAAGGCCAAGTACGCAATAGACAAGCTCGGTCGTTGCTGCAATACCATAAGTCGCACCAGGCACATAAGACATAAATCCGAAGAAAACGCCCGCCCCTACAAATACCGCCGGTACAAAGTCTGCCCAAGGAATTCTTTCAAGACAGATTACTGGAATGACCACAACAAATACCGCAATCGGGAATCCGTAAAATCCGAACATACCAGAAAATGCTGCCCCAAATTCCATAATAAGAATCGATGCGATAATACCGTTTACATATCCAATCAATGTTTTAACGCCGCCTTTGACATCACAGCCCGCCAAGAAATACATCGCCCAGGCTTGAAATGCAATCCACCCAAAGCCAACATTTCCAACGGGTGGAACATATGCTGAAAGTACTTGATCAACAATCTGAATCGTAAAAGCTAAAAATGCCACAATCACTGAAATCCATACAAACTTACTAAACTTCACTAGTTCTCCTCCTTCTCCTGGAGATAAAACTCGTAAGCAGCTTCAACAGTTACGCCATCATGAACAATCATACGCACCGCTTGAATCATCGCTACTGGATCTTCAGCTTGGAAAACATTTCTCCCCATATCAACACCACAGGCGCCTTTTGAAATTGCATTATATGTCAGTTCAAGGGCATCTTTTTCAGGTATCTTTTTACCACCTGCTACAACAATAGGCACTGGACAAGCCGCAACGATTTTCTCAAAATCCTCACAGTAATAGGTCTTAATAATATGAGCACCCATTTCAGCGACTAAGCGAGTTGCCGTCAGAAAATATTGAGGCGTTCTGGCCATATCTTTTCCAACACCTACAACACCTAATACTGGAATGCCGTACTTGTTCCCAATATTCACCGCTTTATTCAAGTTCTCCAGCGTCTGACATTCATTGGCTGAACCAACATAACACTGAACCGCCATACATGATGCATTCATGCGAATTGCATCTTCTGCATCCACTGCAAGAATTTCCTTAGTGATGTCATCCCTAAGGACCGAACTCCCAGCTGTACACCTTAATGCAACAGCCTTATCAGTATCTGGTGATATACATGTTCTTAGTGCACCTCTCGTTGCCATCAATACGTCTGCATGTTCTGCAAGAGGTGGCATCACCACATCCAACCGTTCTAATCCGCTCGTTGCACCCATAATATACCCATGGTCAAATGCCAACATCAATGTGTTGCCGCTTTTAGGATTAAATAGTTTCGATAGTCGATGCTTCATCCCCCAGTCGTAATGTGATGATCCTTTTAGGAAAAATCCTTTGTTTTCCGCTTCTTTATCCAAATAGAATTCTTTTGCTACTTTTATCGAGTCTTTATCTGCCATCTCTTTCTCCTCTAGTTACACTATCTTGTGAAATATGGTGTTCTACAAGGTTGCTTCCATAAATCCACCATTTCATCATCCATTCTTGCCATACATAATTGGAAGCCACTCATTTCCTGAACCGTCAGTAATTCATTGGCAACACTTGCCACGACTTCAATGTTCTTTTCTTCTAAATACTTGTGGCACTTTCTGTAGACAATCAGTTGTTCCATTAATGTCGTTGCACCTGTACCATTAACAATTACCATAGCCTTTTCGCCTGCCTGTAGCCCTAGATCAGCAACTAAAGCATCTGTCATCACTTGAGCTGTTTCATCAGCAGTCATCATGTTTTGACGTCCACCACCGCCTTCACCATGTTGACCCATACCAATTTCCATTTCTTCTTCTCCTAAAATAGAAATCGTTTCACCAGTAGATGGATGCGTTGCACCTCTTGCTGCTACAGCAATTGTTGCCATATTATCAGCAAATTTTTGTGCTATTTCAGTCACTTCTTCTAAGTTTCTACCTTGCTTGGCAGCCGCTGCAGCTACTTTATAAACAGGTACACACCCAACAAGACCACGCCTATCATAGGCATTCTCTCTCGTTGCATTTGACACGTCTTCCTGGGTTACTACCTTCGTAACATTCAAGCCTTCTTTTTTTGCTTTTTTCATTACCATGTCACCTGTTAACATATCACCAGCATGGTTTAACACAATGAACAGTACGCCTTTACCTCTATCTGCCATCCTAATCGCTTCTAGACAGGGACCAGGACCAGGTGCTGCAAAAATATCGCCAGGAACAGAAATGTCTACCATGCCATCCCCAACAAAACCGCTGATTGCAGGCTCATGACCAGTGCCACCCAAAGTTACGATCGTTACACGATCTGCATCTTTTAATTTTTTATTTACAACAAGTTTGCTATCAGTCAATTCAATTAAGTCAGGATTTGAAAGGGCTAAACCTTCTAATAATTCTTGTGTCAGATTTCCAGGATCGTTAATAAATTTTTTCATTTTCATGAGTCGATTCCTCCAATAATTATTTAAATTCCATTAATTCCACTACAACGCCATCCATATTAATGAAGGCAATTGTTAGTTCATCCGATACCGCCATTGGTGCATGAAGCACTTCATACTTATCGAGATAGCTCGCAAGAGCATCTACTTTGTAAGCTACATGAACATTGTTCACAATGTCTTGGTGCATCGGTGTGTCCTCTTCAAATCGTAAGTACTCGAACTGCATTGGATTTGTTTCCGGTCCAGCAATATGTACTTTTAGTCCTTCTGCATACGCTTCCCCTTCTCTCGGTTCACGTACGGGAACGCCAATGTGCATAATTTCCATAAACTCTTCCTCCTAACTTTTATTCACAAAGTCCTTTGGCAATACCTTTGTATACTAAACTAAAGGATACTGCGCCAGGATCTTGATGACCAATACTCTTTTCTTTCAGGGTTTTTGCACGACCAAATTTGGCAATCATATTGGCCGTTTCCTCTGCACCCTTTGATGCAGCCAAGCCCATGTCATATAGTGCTTTTTCATAATCGCTTTCTTTCTTAAGCGCCTCTGTTGCTGGATAAATGGCATCCATCATTGTCTTTTCGCCGACTTTTGCCCCTGATACCTCATTAAAATTCTTGTAAGCACCCTCTAGTATATTTCGTACCAGCGCTTCTTCCGAATTTGCTACAATACTTGCGCCCTCCGACATCCCTTCAAAAAATGCACCGTATAGTGGACCAGCAGAGCCACCGTTGATGTTCATAATGGCCCATGACAATTCTTCAAGGATATCAACGAGATCCTCTTCACCATTTAAATTATCAATACAGCTTTTAATAACTTCTGATATTTTACCGACACTGACACCATGGTCGCCATCACCAGTTATTGAATCCAGTCTCGTCAACTCTGGAATATTTTTATCTAATAGATCTGTTACTGGTAACAGCATTTTCTTTAACAATAAAGCAGTCATAAGACGCCTCCTTTATATTTTGTAATTCCATATTAACATATGTCATAACATATGTAAACATGGAGTTGCGTATATTTTTCAGAAAATTGAAATCTTTCTTGCTAACTAAATTAGCCAGCAATCTGCGATTGCTTGGGATTCTTCATCACTTCAGCTTGAATAGCCAGCAATCTGCGATTGCTTGGCTCGCGTTGGCGAGCCTAATGTGCATAGATAAACCCCCTAAAAAATGAAAACATTTTTCATCTTTTAGGGGGTTTATCTATGCACGCTATTCTCTTTTTATCGCGTAAGAAAGCCCCCAGTCCATTGCGAACTGAGGGCTCTATGATTTAATTATTATACTGCTGCTATTTCTTCAGGCGCTTCTCCCATGTCATCCATAGGCTTGATGCGTCTCATCCAATAAACAAATGGTGTATCGACGATACTCGTCATTATCTTGATAACGTATGAGAACCAGAAGATTTCCATTACAACATTAAACGGCATAACACCTGTAAATGCGATGAATGTGAATATCGCTGTATCCACTGCCTGACTCAATAATGTACTCCCGTTATTTCGGATCCATAACTGACTTTTTGATCCATACTTACTTTTAATTTTATCAAATAAATACACGTCAAAAGTCTGGCTAATTAAGTAAGCCACTAATGATCCAAGTGTGATTCGCGGTAATAACGAGAATAATGTTTCTAATGACCCTTGAGCAAAATCATAACCATTCGGTGTAAATACAAGGGCTACCTGTGTGATTAGTGTAAATGCAAGCATCATCATGAAACCGATATAAACAGCCTTTTGTGCTTTCTTCCGACCGTATTTTTCGTTAATCAAATCTGTCGCGAGGAATATACTACCGTACATGATGTTTCCAAGTGTTGCGCTAATACCAAACAGGTCAACCATCTTAACAACTTGAATATTCGCCGCAACAATAGCAAATCCTATCCAAACATAAAGACCTATTAAACCAAACATTTTATAAATCCCTACTAATAAACCAAACTGAACAATAATAAAAATAATCCATAATAATTCGTTACTCATTGTCTCCTCCTACTCCAAAATCCGTATTATGCCAAAGAACCTCAATTGAAGGGTTCTCTTCTAAATAGGCATACTTCTCTTCAAACCATTTGATCAATGCAGGGTCACTCTTGATTTCAGTTGAATTGTCAACGTACACATTGACGCATCCGCGCTCAAAATGTGTTTCCAACTGATCAATATCCCTGTCGATCATTTCTTTGGTTTGTCCTTGAATGCCAACCATCAAACATACCGATGAAAAATAACTGGCCATCTCTTTTGGCTCATGAGGTGGAATCCCTTTTTTTAAAACGGTTTCTCTAAATCCATGATCAAAAGACTCAATACCGCATTTGAAGACAATTTTTGCATTAAAAAAGTTCCGAATTTCATCCAACCGGTTACGATACAAATAATGACTCTCAAAATACAGCGTTTCAATGGCTTTCTCATCTACTATATTTTTAATGTCTTTAAGAGTCTCGGTTGGTAATTCGAAACAACTACCTGAATTGATTATTTCTAATTGTTTGTGTGTGCCCTTCACAGACTGAAGGACTTCTTTGTTTAACTCAACAATTGATTGTACATCAGTTGAGTTATCATGAATATAATCGCAAAAAGAACACTTGCCCCATACACAGGGTGTCGATTTTAACAACACGATTTCTCGCGCATTCTTTTTGTCGATGATACTATATCGTTGAATAGACATACGCATCAACTCCTTGTTTTTTATAGTGGGTACCAAGTAAACACTCTTAAAGACGGTATTTAGTATATCACATAGAAGATTATAAATAAAGAAAAAGAAGCTTTAGTTTAACCAAAGCTTCTTAATATTCATTTCTTGACTACAACGAACGTAAGGCAATCACTTCTTTTGCTTTTTCTTCCGTCAATATGATATGTGTGATAAATCCTGTCTTAAGCGCACCCAAAATCGCTTTCGCATTAATCTCAACAGGACAAATGGCAATAACCCGCTTGACCTTTCCAAGTAACTGATGAGGCATCTGCAATGCATAATCATTGTCACCGGCAATGATTTGACCGTCCTTATCATAGAAATAAGACAGTATCTTGCCAACAGCACCTTGTCTTTGAAGTCCATCGCCAAAGCGAAGGGCCGTTGCATGGTCAGGCACCGATGGATAGGCACCAACACCTAAAATAACAGTGTCCAGCTCTTCCCAGATTTCTTCGATTTCTCTATAGTTATCTGTATTGATATATAGTTCTCTCTCCTGAAGGGATGTGGGAAAAGATGGTGCAAACAAGAAATTAGGTTCAAATCCTAACTTCATCCCAAATTCCCTAACCAACTCCGATGGGTGATAACCTTTATTGGGAATTGAAGCTGTACCAATAAGCGGGCAGACACGTCCTTCATAAGTCTGATTCAAGTCCGCTTCCGTAAGGGCATCCACAAATTCACCAATGGTATATCCCCAGCCGAGACCGATTGTATCCATTTCATGCAAGGTTTCTTTCAAGAAAAGAACACTTTGATCAATAATAGACTTTTCCGTTAGATACGGCGAATTCGATGAGGGAATAACATAGCCCCCCTGAATATTGAATACATTCTTCAGCTGATTGAGCAGCAAGGCATTGTTTGCATGGGGTTCCTTGATTTTAATTTCAACGATACCAACGGCTCTAGCCTTCGTTAACATGTTACTGACAAGAGGTCTCGAAACCCCTAATTTTTTTGCTATTTCAGATTGATTTAAGTTTTCCTCATAATAGAGTTTTGCTACTTGAACCAATTTCATCATTTCACTGTCCACTTGTACGCTCCTTACATATGTCATAACATTTGTATAATATTACCCTACTGTATTTATACCCTTTTGTCAATCGAATAGAACTTGAGTAGACTGAAAATTCTTGCTTCTGCTATTTATTCGTGTTAGACTTATGTTATATTTCGGAGGAAAAAATGGTAGAGAATCAATTTGCAAAATCAACAATGTTAAATAGATTACCTTACGCACTATTTACTAGAACTGGGTCAATGGTGTGTGAATGGGATAATCTAATTTGATATTGGTAAATTTTGTAAGTTGCTTATAGATATAATGTTGACACTTTATCAGGCAATGGCCTGATTTTTTTGAGCCTACAACTTACGTAGGCTTTTACTATTTTTTGAACTTATTAGGAGAATTATTATGAATTTAAAATCGAATATAAAAAAAGACTACCTCTTCCTCTTCCTCTCTACTGCAGGCTTATCAAACGCCATCTGGGTATTGTACCTGGCTTACAAAGGAATGAGCCTTGTAGAAATAGGCTTACTTGAATCCGTTTTTCACTTTACGTCATTTGCCATGGAGTTACCAACAGGCATTGTAGCCGATCACTTTGGCAGAAAGACCTCACGGATCATCGGTCGCGTAATGGCATGTATATCCACCATCATCATGATTGGAACAGGAAGCTTCCTTGGATTTGCCATCGCTTTTGTCATTCAAGCACTATCCTATAATCTAGAATCCGGCGCTGGAGATGCTCTAATATATGACACGCTACTCAATCTAAATGAAGAAAAAGACTACATGAAAATCAAAGGTCGACAAGAATGGTCCTACCAAACCGCTTCTGTATTTGGCTTACTCGTCGGTGGTTACATCGCGACATACAGTTACGAGTTGGCTTATATCATTACACTTGGTATTAACGCACTGGCTCTTGCCCAATCTTTTAGTTTTGTGGAACCAACCATCCACCAAGAGGTTAAGGACCAACCACTCAGTTTGATTGGTCATTTAAAAAATAGTGTGACGGTCATTCATAACAATAGACAGATATTAGCTTATGTATTCTTTATTGAAAGTTTTTCTGTGCTATATACATCAATTTATTTCTACATCCAGAATTTCTTTAAAAGTAGTGGTCACAATGAATTTTGGATTGGATCCGTTATCGCCATCGCTTCACTGGCTAGTTTGTTGACCTCTACGAAAGCGTATCAAATTGAGAAATACCTCGGTAAAGAACGATTGATCTACCTATCCGGCGTGGTTGCATTATTACTCTTTGGAATTGTTGCATTTACACCACTTGATACGATTGCTTTCATCTGTTTAGCCATGGTAGAAAGTTTGTTGTTCGTTGTTTTCTCAGATTACATCAACCAGTTGATCCCATCAGAGAGTCGCGCAACACTACTGTCTTTTAAAGCAATGATGTTCAGCGTCATGATGATTGTATTCTTCCCGATTATCGGATGGATTGCTGATCATTACGGATTTGACAGTGCTTTTCAATGTGTGTTTGTCGTTTCAATTCCAGTTATGGTCTATACTGGCTACAAGTTGCATAAGCACGTTAAGAACATATAATCAACACCATATAATAAGCCCTGTCTACTCTAGATAGACAGGGCTTTTAAAATATTATTAGTCTTTATTGATGTTTACGTCTAAATGAGGATACGGAATGTTGATATTTGCTTCATCAAACGCATCTTTCACTTGCTCAAGTAAATCAAAGTGAACAGTCCAGTAATCCGATGCATCACACCATACGCGAACTGTAAACTCTACAGCGCTGTCGCCATGAGCAGACATACGAACAAATGGCTCAGGGTTTGATACGATTAAGTCGTGTGCAGCAATGACTTTGTTCAGAATTGCTTTTACTTCACTTGTCGATGATTCATACCCAACGCCAAACACTAGATCCACACGACGCATTTTATTCGCCGAATAGTTGGTGATACTCCCATTGGATAAAATACCATTAGGTATGACAATTTCCTTGTTATCAAGAGATGTAATATATGTGTAGAAAATTGTAATTCTAGTTACAACACCCATATGGCCGCCACCATCGATAAAATCATCTACAACAAATGGTTTTAGAACCAGTATCAAAACACCTCCGGCAAAGTTTGATAGACTCCCTTGAAGTGCAAGACCTATGGCTAGCCCCATCGCACCAATCAAAGCGATAAATGTCGTCATCTTGACGCCCATCATGCTCGCCACTGTAACCAATAGCAATACCTTTAATACCATCCGAATGAGTGATTCTAAGAATAGTCGAACCGTTTTGTCCATATCGCTTTTCAAAAATGCTTTGTCGATTATTTTGACCAAATACTTGATCACTCTCAAACCAATATACAGGACTATCAGTGCATAAAGTACCGTTAATCCAATCTGATAACCCAAATTTAATAAATTGTCTAACATAAAATGTCCTCCCTTTCAGTAATGTTATATACCCATATTAACATTGAAATCACAAAATGAATACATTATTTGACTATCTACACAGCATTAGGGTATAACTAAAGTAACATTCGACAGGAGGGATTCTATGTTCAAACACATTCCAAATATGCTCACAATCCTAAGACTTATACTTGTGCCGATATTTGCAATCGTTTATTTTTCTGATCACCCACAGGCCAGGTTTATCGCCTTAGGTATTTTTATCTTTGCAGGTATAACAGATGTACTTGATGGTTATATTGCAAGGCGATATGACTTGACTTCAGTCGTTGGAACAGCTCTCGATCCATTGGCGGACAAACTGATGTTGCTGACAACGCTGACATGTCTTTATATCTCTGGGTATTTACCTTTCATTATCTTGGCAATCATGTACCTAAAAGAATTCACCTTGATGATTGCAGGAATCGTTATGTATTTTCATAAGGAAAAAATCGTTACACCGTCAAATATATTCGGTAAATTAGCTACTGTCATCTTTTCTATTGCGGTCATATTAACGATTATCAAACCTACCGGTTCTCTTCATATCATTCTTCTGTATGGTGCATTGCTGTTTAAACTAACAGCCTTCGGTAGTTACATCATCCATTTTTTCAAACA
>Ga0070724_10000141_pt1 | contig 66461 bp, 59 predicted proteins | sample tdDd001_FD_67278 | JGI IMG/M metagenome (GOLD analysis project Ga0070724, IMG submission 67278) | Marine sediment microbial communities from the Atlantic coast under amendment with organic carbon and nitrate - tdDd00.1 | ecosystem: Environmental > Aquatic > Marine > Coastal > Sediment | place... | reverse complement strand
GATGAAAAAATCATCTTCAACAATACAAGTACCGCTTATGGCGACAACAACAGCATCAAAGTTGCTCAGTGGACAGTTGAATCTGGTGGTAAAGAGTTCTATAACTCAACAGAAAATTATAACATCGAACTGATCTTAAAGAATGATGGTACTTATAAAGTGACATTACGTGTTCAAGATGCACATGATCAGTGGAGTCAGCCATTCTCAGAAGAGTTTGAGTACACAGTTCCTAAACTGGGAACCATTGATGAAGTGCTTAATCCAGATGGGGACGTCGAAGCGAATGAAAAGCTTAATAAGTATACGATTACCTTCGATGACAGCGGTTCTTACGACACTGACGTTAAGCGTAGCGGTTCGAAATCCATTAAACTGGACCTAGCAGCAAATGGCGGTAAAGGAAAAGTAACTTTAGAAGACATCTTCATCGATAACAACTATATTATCTCAATGTGGTTGATGACTGATGGTACAGCACCAGTTAAAATTCAATTCACTGGCTATAACAACGGGGCAGTCAAATTTGTTAAGTCAGTTACACACAATCCTACTGCAATGAATCTGTGGGAAATGATTGAAGCTTCTGGTGGTAGTAACCTAATCGACAAGCTCGAAATTGTTGTTTCATCTGAAAACGCAACTGTGTGGTTAGATGACATCGAATTGAGTTCATACAAATAGACAGTGCAATTTTTGTCAGCATGTTCCAAGCTGCAAAAATAAGTGATTTTCGCTTCAGCGAAAAGTTACCGCAACAACCGAAATAACAGAAATTTAAAGACCTCACATGTGTGAGGTCTTATTTTTTATCTATACATGCCAAAAGCACTCAAGAGGTATTGAGTGCTTCCAACATAAGAGGAAATCAAAAATGTTTATTAGCGCATTACAACTAATAACTAGAAACTGTGAAATACATATTTTATTTCTTCATGATAAGGTGACCCGGGCATCGTCCAAAAGCATCGATCTGGGTGTTCATTGACCAGATTAGGCTTTTCCTGGGTCTCGAAACAGATTCCCTGATTCTTTTGGAATCGCTGACCACTTGGCACTTCCCCTGCATCAAGGAAATTACCTGAATAGACAACGATATGCTGCTGTGTTGTATATACCATTAACCGGATCCGTTGGTCTGGTGATAACAATGTCGCGCCTAGCACCAATCCATGTACATTTTCACATCGCTCCAACGCAAATGGATGATCGATTCCATTTGCTCTCTTAATTTGTTCATCTAATGATTCCAACGTTTGATCAATTCTTTTTAGTTTTCTAAAATCCATAGGCGTGTTTTCTACTGGTGCCCAAGGTTTTGGTATAGACAACTCGTCAATTGGCGCATAACGATCTGCATTAATCAACATAGAATGTGCACCGACAGATGTCCTTCCATCTTGAGAAAGATTAAAATAACAATGATTCGTCATGTTCAGATAAGTTTTTTCAGCGCTAAAACCTCTATAAGTCACTTTCAGCGCATTCTCATCACGTAACAATTGATAGATTATTTCTATTTCAACATCACCGGGGAAACCGTCCATTTGCTCCTTTGCAACAAAATAAAGTCTTAGCTGCTGACCAAAAGGAATATCAACAAATCGCGCTTCCATCAATTGTTGATGAAAGCCGTAGGGACCACCATGAAGCAGTGGCTTGTTTTCCTCATGTAATCGATAGCTTTTTTCATCAATTGTCAATAAACCCTTCGCAATACGACCTGCTGATCTGCCTATTGTCGCACCAAGATAAGAGGGATTCACTTCGTAATCGTCAAGGCATGCATACCCTAAGACGACTTGACGTCTACCGCTACCCGTCGGAACAATCATGGATTGAATGATCCCCCCATATGTCAGGATGGTCACTTCCATCCCTAAATCATTGACCAGTGTATAGGCATCTACTTCTCGTCCATCTTCTAAACGTCCAAAATAACTATAGCTCATTTGTTTTTACCTTCTCTATCAAGACACCATATGGCGCAACAATCACAGAATCCATCGTCACTTGGTAGTCATTATGATTCATGATCATTTTCACCGAGTTATGTGCGTCACCACGATAAACAATCTCCACACCACTAGGGGATTCCTCATAGGCAATCCCGTGACGGTCCAACACTTTTTTGACCAAGATACCTATAGCGACAGGCTCAAGTCCGCACCCTATATAATAGGCATTTCCTTCACCAAATTTATTGACTGTCACAGCACTATACATGTCATAGTGTGTATCGCCGTACTTAAAAAGTGAACTGGCCGACCTTGGTTGAATCAAGTCTCTCCACACGGTTGCTTCATAAACCATCGATAAGCTGTTTTCTGCTATAACCGGTGCCTTAAGACTACTGCCTAGTGATTCATAAGCCGAAATTTCGATACCGCAAAGCTCACCAATTTTACATGGCGCCACTTCACCAAAATACAGATTGTTCTCTCTATCCTTAATGCCTGCCCTATAACTAAAGATCACTTGTCCCCCCTGGGAGACATAAGTCTCAAGGCGATTGGCCAAGGCTTCATCAATAATTTGCATCACTGGTAACACCAGCAACTTGTAGGATGAAAAATCTTTCTCTGCTGAAATTACATCCATCTGGACATTATATTCATGGAAGGCTTCATACAATCGCAACACCTCATTCGTGTAGTCAAAACTACTACTTTGGGCTTGCGCCCCCCACGACCAACGATTGTCATAATCATATAACAAAGCTACTTCCGATTGAATCGGTGTTTCAAGTATTTCTTTATACTGTTTTATATCCTCAAAGAAATCCGTCATTTCTTTTAATTTTTGATTGTCTTTGTTGTTTGCGTCTAGTATTCCTAGACAAAACTGCTCTGCACCTCTTGTCATTGTCCGCCATCTAAAAAACAATAAGGACGTACACCCTTTTGCCATACTTTGATAGGCCCACAACTTTCCTTGATTGGGCCTTGGTAAATAACCAATTTCAGTATGTCCTTGGGCACCCATCAACTCTTCTAGTATCCAATAATTTTCTTCTTTTAAGCCGCGCATGTAATCATGAGTCATAGCAATGTGTCCCGGACTGATAGGCGCTTCCAGACCACCCCAAACCGGATAGTTGTCATAAGCAACCACATCCAATGCTTCACTCAATACATTCTGGTCATAGTGAACATTAAAAAACCCGCCGAAGTAATTATGTGTTACTAATTGGTGCGGCCCTCTATTTGCCTTGATTACATCTATTAACTCAATGGCAAACCCATTGATTGAGTCCGATCTAAACCGAGCCCAATCCAATTGCAACGAATGATTATGAGTTGTAATAGTTGCTTTTGGAATCGGAATTTCATCAAAGTCATTATAACTTTGTCCCCAAAAGATAGTACCATAAGTTTCGTTCAAGTCGTCTATTGTATCGTATTTTTTTCTAAGGAATTGTTGAAAGCCTTGATGACAACTGATACAAAAGCATAAATCGCTACCTTCATGACCAAATTCATTATCAACCTGCCAAGCAACTATTTGGGCTTCATTCTTGTAGTGCGCTACCAAACGTTCAGTAATACGTTTCGCGTAGTTTTGATAAGTTTCACTGTTGAAACAATATTGCCTTCGTCCACCAAACACACGCTTTCCTCCAGCTATATCCTCCGACAAAATAGTCGAGTCTTTTTTAGCTAACCACGCTGGAAATGTTGCAGTCGGTGTACCAAACATAACGTATAATCCATAGTCTTTCGCTTTACCAATAACCTCATCAAAATATGAAAAATCATAGTTACCTTCAATCGGCTCCATCATATGCCATGCAAATTCACCGATACGGATGGTGTTTGCACCAGAAGCAACTATTCTATTTAAATCCTCATCAATCATGTCTCTCGACCAATGTTCCGGATAATAATCTACACCTAAATACATGTCGCCTCCTACTGATTCATTCCCTCGATAAATCGCTTCATGCCACCATGGCCGCGTTTATCCAATTTATAGACACCTGAATGCTCTAGCCCTTTGACAAATGCTTCTCCAACAACTTGATGCACACAGGCAACCGCATCGTCGCTACTTCTATATAACAATTGCATTTCTTCATACAATTCACTAAATCCGCTTAACTGGTCCTTTTCCTTTAGTAGGTCCGCTGGTGCACCCAATTCAAGAGCAGTAGCCATCCCTTTCATCTGATCTTTCAATCGGCTCGGTAATACAGCAAGACCCATCACTTCAATTAAGCCAATGTTCTCTTTTTTTACCGGATGGATCTCGACATGAGGATGGAAGATTCCATCTGGATGTTCATCCGTTATACGATTGTTACGCAGAACGATATCCAGTTCGTACATGTTTTCCTTGAATCGAGCGATTGGCGTTACCGTGTTATGTGGTATGGCATCACTTGAAGCGTGTATATCACATGCCACATCGCTGTGGTTGCGCCACACCTTCGTTACCTCATTTGCACAAGTTACCAGCGCAGCTCTCGAATCACTTCTTAACCGCAAGACAGTAAGGGGCCAATTAAGCCATTGTACTTCAATATTTTTATGGGTTTTAAGTTTAAACGTCTCTATGGTCGTCGCCTTTTCCATTGGAAAGACAGTGTACCCACTTTGATAGTGATCATGGCTTAACATCGATCCACCTACAATAGGAAGATCCGCATTAGATCCAATAAAATAATGAGGCAGTTGGTCTACAAAGTCCAACAACCGCTCAAATGTTTTTTCCGTAATCTTCATCGGGTCATGGGTTGACTTAAATACAATTGAGTGCTCATTAAAGTAAACATACGGCGAGTACTGAAAATACCACTGTTCTCCTTGCAATGACAGAGGAATTACGCGGTGGTTCTGTCTTGCTGGATGGTTGACATGACCTTGATATCCCACATTCTCATAACAAAGCAAGCATTTAGGATAACTCGATGCCACTTGATGTTGACCCATGGCAATAGCCTTTGGATCTTTTTCCGGCTTTGACAAATTCACGCTGATATCAATAGCACCATAAGCTGAATCAACCTGCCAATGCATGTTCTTCTTTATACGGTCAGTCCGAATATAATGACTGGCTTTCGATAAGTTATAATAATAATTCGTTGCGGTCTCAGGACCTTCGCTATACAGAGTTCTGAACATTCGAATCACTTCAGATGGCCGTGGCATCATGATATCCATCAACCCTGTATCAAACAGATCACTAAAAGGTGGATTAGGTGATTCAATAAGTCCTTTTTCATATGCGTAATCTGTTAGATTGCTTAGAATATCAATATGGTCGATCGGCTCTCTTATTATGTCAAAACCACCTTCATACTGATCCAATTCCAGATACGCGCAAATTCGATTAATAGCGTAAACAACATCTTCGCTTTTTAACAATCCCTGTTGATAACCGTAACTCACCAACAATTGTATCCACTGATTGATCATCTTAATTTCTCTCCTTAAATCCATGAGGGTATTTTTGAAAAAAGCGCCATGCACTTTCTATAATATCTTCAACTTGGGTGTACCGAGGGGTCCAACCTAGTTCCTTTTGAGCCTTTTGACTTGAAGCCACTAAAACCGCAGGATCTCCAACTCTTCTTGGTGCTACTTTTAGAGGAATCGGATGACCCGTTACTCGCCTAGCCGCTTCCACCATTTCATAAATCGAGTACCCTGTCCCTGTTCCCAAATTATAAACACCACTCGCACCGCCATTTAACAGTTTTTCCAAAGCCAATATATGAGCATCCACTAAATCTTCTATATGGATATAATCTCTGATACACGTACCATCTTCCGTATCGTAGTCATCTCCGAACACACTTAAGTACTCCCGCTGATCCAATGGTACCTGAAGAATAATCGGAATTAGATGTGTTTCCGGTTCGTGGCTTTCACCGATTTCTCCACTTGAATGAGCACCGGCAACATTAAAGTAACGCAATGAAATATACTTTAATCCACTGGCTTCTCCAGCCCAGTGGATTAATTTTTCCATAGCTCTCTTCGTTTCCCCATATGGATTAATCGGATTTGTCGGATGCCCTTCGGTAATGGGCACTGCAATGGGTTCACCGTAAGTAGCTGCCGTCGATGAGAAGACCAACGTATTGATGTTGTGGGCCATCAAAGCCTCTACTAATTTTTGTGTTCCGTAAACATTGTTGTCGTAATATTTAATCGGTTGCTCCATACTTTCGCCGACTAATGAATTCGCCGCAAAGTGAAGAACACCGTCAATTTCCTCTTTATCAAGTACCTTATTTAAAAATACCGTATCTCTTGTATCCCCTTCATAAAACACAGCCGATTTATGCACAGCTTTTTTGTAACCTGTCTGTAAGTTGTCGATAACAACAACGTCATACCCTTTATCTATTAGACCAACAACAGCATGTGATCCAATATATCCGGCACCACCTGTTACTAATATTTTCATATTATACCTCCAGCAATTATCAGGTTCAGTCCTTTAGGACTGGCTACCTATACATATAGGCGAAGACATCTCTGCCTTCACCTATCTATTCATGTTTATCCAACTAATTCACAAGCACCATCGCCAGCTTCAACAACATAAAAATCCGCATCATATCCAATCGCTTCTTTATAAGATCTGTTCACGCCCTCGATAAATCTCTGAACACAGTCTTTATGCATCAAACTGACAGTACATCCGCCAAAGCCTGCACCTGTCATTCTTGATCCAATAACACCTTCAAAACTTTGAGCGATTTCTACAAGAGTGTCCAGTTCAATCCCTGTCACTTCAAAATCATTTTTTAATGATTCATGAGAGTCATTCATCAAAGCACCAAAGGCTTCCATGTGCTCATTGTTCAACTCATCGTGCGCTTTGATTGTTCGTTCATTTTCAGAAATAACGTGTCGTGCACGTCTGAGGTGCACTTCGCTCTTGATCACATCTTTGTTTTTTTCAAAAGTGGCTACATCTATATCACATAAATGCTTGATATCCATCACTTGATTTAAATCTGCAACGGCCTGTTCACATTCAGCCCGCCGCTCATTGTATTTGGAATCTCCAAGACCGCGTCTCTTGTTCGTATTACCGATGACAAGTGCGTACTCACCTAAATCCAAATGTGCATAATGATAAGCCATCGTCGATGTATTCAATAGCACACCGTGTTCTTTCTTGCCCATTCCGATAGCAAACTGATCCATAATGCCACAGTTGACACCAATGTACTCGTTTTCGGTTTTTTGGGCCAATGCCACCATTTCCTCCATAGAAAAAGTTACAGTATAGAAGGCTTTTAAAATCACTGCCATTAGCATCTCTATAGATGCACTGGAAGAAAGGCCTGCACCGTTTGGAATATTACCATAAAAGGCAATATCAAATCCTCTTTCTATATCTATACCCGCCTGTTGAAAGATTGCAACAACACCCTTAGGATAATTTGCCCAATCATGACTGTCTTTATAACCAATAGCATCCGTTGCTGCTTCTATAATCCCGAGTTCAGAAAAGTTCTCTGAATAAAATCGTAGTTTCCTATCTGTTCGCGGTCTGACAACTGCATAGGTTCCAATAGTCAACGCACATGGCAATACATGCCCACCATTAAAATCCGTATATTCGCCAATTAGATTGACACGACCGGGTGCGAAGAACAAGCGACTATTATCAGTGTTACCAAACACATTCTCAAAAATATGCATCATTTTTTTACGCATGTTCTACTCCTTTCGATAATTTACTTTTTCTTGATTGTCTTACGTGTATCGATTGCTACTGCAGTGATGATAATCAAACCTTTGATAATAAACTGCAGATAAGGATTCACACCAATAAACGATAATCCATATGCAATTACCTGGAATATCAGAACACCAGTTACAATACCTGAAATGGTTCCTATACCACCGGTAAATGACAGTCCACCAACGATACAGGCTGAAATGGCATCCAGTTCATACATATTACCAGTATTGTTTGTCGCCGTTCCAATTCTCGCTGCTTCCAATGAACCACCAAGACCATATAACATCCCTGCCAACATGTAAGTAAACAATAAATACTTGACTACATTAACACCTGAAACAACTGCTGCTTCTTGATTGCCACCAATGGCAAATATATTTTTACCAAATTTCGTCTTGTTCCATAAAACCCACATAATCCCTATGACTATCATGGCATAGACTACCAACTTCGGAATTGTGAACAACCCTAGAATGTTGTAAGATCCTTGGGCAAAATCCATAAATTTCTGATCCAGACCACCAATCGGTTGTGCACCATACGGCGGACGATCGTAATAAATAGAATTGACACCATAGACGATAACCATCATACCAAGGGTCGCTATAAATGGATCTACTTTAAACTTCGCAACAACTATACCATTGATTAAACTGAAGCCAGCAGTGATCATCATAACCAAAAAAATTGGAATGAATATATTCAACTGTGGCAAGTCCGGATACATTCTATAGGTATAACCCGGTTCCTGTAATAAAGATGCAGAGATAACGGCCGCTAATCCCACTTGACGACCTAACGAAAGGTCCGTCCCTTTAGTGACGATAATCGTACCAACACCAAGGGCCATGATTATACGTGTCGAGGACTGGGTTAAAATATTTTTAAAGTTCCGTATTGATACAAAGTCTGGTGAAATGACGATGATAATCGCCAAAAGTCCCAATAAGACCAAAAAGATGGCATTGTTCATCATAAAATCCAACACATCATCTTTTTTCATATTTTTTAAACGTTCCATTCTGGACTCGAGTCGTTTTACTTTTGACATGGATAAACCTCCTAAATTCTATAAATATAATGCAGATAACTTCAATATTTCTTCTTGCGTCGTTTCCTTAGTATTGACAATGCCAGCCAATCGACCGTTACTCATTACCAGTATTCTATCTGTAACGCCTAGTAGTTCTGCCATTTCAGAAGATACCATAATTACGGCTTTTTCTCTTTCAGCCAGTTCAATCATCAATTGATAGATTTCGAACTTCGCACCAACGTCAATTCCTCTTGTTGGCTCATCCATCAATAAGATTTCAGGTTCTGTCAGCAACCAACGACCTACGATTACCTTTTGTTGATTCCCACCTGACAGCGACATGATTTTTGTTCGCTGTGATGGTGTCTTAACACGCATACTGTCAATGACCCATCCTGTGTCCTTTTTCATTTCGTCATCATTGAGAATACCAATTTTATTTATATATTTATCAATATTGGAGATTACTGAATTAAACTGTATGTCCAATCCTGAAAAGATTCCTGATGCCCTTCTTTCTTCAGTTACTAAGGCAAATCCATTTCTGATGGCATCATGTGGCGAATGGTTATATATCGGTACATCATGTAATTCGATGATGCCATCCGACAGATGTCGCCATCCAAATAGAGCTTCCACCAAATCTGTCCGTTTTGCACCGACCAGACCGGCAACACCAAGTATTTCACCCTTTCTAAGTTCAAAAGATACACCTTGGATAGACGGCTGATAGGTCGCCGTCAAATTATCAACTCTCATAATAACTTCCCCTGGTACATTGGTTTTTTCCGGAAAACGATTAGAGAGATCACGACCAACCATTAAATTAATGATTTCATCCGTCGTGATATCCTTTACCGCTCGCGTCTCAATCCACTTACCATCACGCATCACTGTTACTTCGTCAGCAATTTGATCAATTTCTTCCATTTTATGAGAAATATAAATAACCGAAACACCGCGAGCTTGCAATGATTTAATAATTTTAAATAAATGTCCAACTTCTTTTTCAGTTAAAGAAGAGGTTGGCTCATCCATAACAATAACCTTTGAGTTATATGAAACAGCCTTTGCAATTTCAATCATCTGGCTTTCTGATACCGGCAGATTTTCTACCTTTTCTCTTGGATCTACTTTTATATCAAGTTCTTCAAATATCTTTTTCGTTTCTAAGAACATTTTTTCTTCGTCAATAAATAGGCCTTTCTTAGGAAAACGACCTAACCAAATATTGTCCATTACCCGAGTTGTCTGTACCTGATTCAACTCCTGATGAACCATTGATACACCATTGTCTAGTGCATGTCTAGAATTGTTGAACTGAACTTCTTGACCGTCTAATAATATTTTCCCCTCATCCATGGTGTAGATACCAAATAGACATTTCATCAATGTGGATTTTCCCGCACCATTTTCGCCCATCAACGCATGGACGCTACCTTTTTTTACACGCAAGTGGACGCCATCTAAAGCTTGTACCCCTGGAAAAGCTTTGGAAACGCCTAACATCTCCAGTAAATATTCATTGCTATGCATGTGGTCCTCCTTCTCCTTCAAAATTGCTACTCTGAAAAAAAAAAACGAGATGCTTTAGCGCATCTCGAAGTTTTTAAAGATCATTTTCTTATTTATAAGCTTCTTCAGCAAAATCAAGATTCTCTTCAGTTACTGCTACATACGGTACACGAACTGCTTTCATGTCATCAAGTGTCCAATCAGTACCTTCAAGGATTTCATTACCCATTGCGGCATTCATTGTTAAATCAAATGTTGCTTGACCTTGATTCTTTGCATCGTTTAATACTGTACCAGCCATATAACCGTTTTTAATTTGCTCTAATGCATCTGGAATGGCATCTACGCCAACTACAGGCATATATTTTCCACCGTCAAAGTAGCCAGCACCTTTAAGAGATGAAATCGCACCAAGTGCCATACCATCATTGTTCGCTACAACAAACTCAATGTTATCGCCATGTTTAGCAATCCAAGCATCCATTAACTCTTTACCCTTAACAGAGTCCCACATACCAGTTTGAAGTTCTAATTCTTCTACTTTAACGCCTTTTTCTTCAGCTGTTAGAATTGCATATTTCGTTCTTGCTTCTGCATCAGGATGTCCTGGCTCGCCTTTTAATAATACATATTGCATAACGCCATCGCCATTTCTATCCCAATCAGGATTTGCTGCCCACATGTCAGCCATCATTTCACCTTGGATAACGCCTGCTTCTGCTGAAGCTGTACCAACGTACCAAGTCTTGTCATAGCTCGCTAAGTCTTCAGCGCTTGGTTCTTTATTAAAGAAGATAACAGGTAGGTCAGCTTCTTTAGCTTTTTTAATGATCGATGGTGCAGCTTGAGGATCAACTAAGTTAATCGCTAACGCCTTAACACCTTTAGAAATCATCATATCAACTTGCTCATTTTGTGTTGCTTGACTGTTCTGAGAATCATTCAGAATCAAGTCCGCTTTACCTTCTGCATTTCCTTCAATGGCACGTCTTACAAACGACATAAAATTATCATCAAATTTGTAAATTGTCACACCTACTTTAGGCATACCATCGTCTGTTGCAGCTTCTTCTTTTGGTCCGCATGCCGCCATAGAAACGACCATTGCTAACATCAGTATAACTACAAGTAACTTTTTCACTAATAAACAACCCCTTAAATTAGATTTTGAAAACCTAGATAACGTTTTCACTTATTAGTTTAGTAAATATTTACTTAATAGTCAAGTGAAATTTACTGAAAATTCTGATCAAGACTTTCCCTATGTACCATTTCCGTTGGAATAATCACCTTTTTCGAGATTTCCCTTTTCTTGATAATACGTTCAATAAGGAGCTCAACCGCAGTCTCACCCATAAACTCTTTATGAACACGCACCGTCGCAAGTGGTGGCACAGTATATTTAGAGGTTGCAATGTCGTTAAATCCAATAATGCTCACCTGTTCAGGGACTTTTATTTTCTTCTCATGTAGTGCTCTTAAGGCACCAATCGCCATGGAATCACTGGCTATGAAGAACGCTGTCGGCAAGTCTTTAGAATGCTCAATAGCTTGCTTCATTAATTGATAACCACTTTCCGCCACAAAAGTTCCAACATATATTTCATCGTTGTCGATCATACCAATCGAATCCATATATTCTCTGAAGATAAGTTCACGACGTTCGCCAAGTGGCGTCTTCGTTTCACCAACATACTCTCGTCCGCCGATGTAGCCGATATGCTTATGACCATGTTTTACCAAGGTCTTGATGACGCTCAGCACTGCTTTTTCAAAGTCGATGACAATGCTGTCAAAAAGATGTTCTCTCGGTGATGAATCGACAAACACAATATTTTTTGTCACTTCATAAAACTGATCGATTTGTGGATCATCATATTTTCCAATCGCAATAAGTCCATCCACCCTATGTAAGTCATTAAAGTCATAATTCTTCGGATCATACACTTTTAAGATCTCTATTTTATGTTCCATACAGGCCTGCTCTATCCCTATTCTAATGGACATATAATAAGGGTCTTCCAATTCCTGTTGCACAGTATACCAGTGTATCAGAGCAATACGCAGTTGTTTCTGTGTTCCTTTGCTTTTTCGTTTTCTCGGTGTTCTGTAGTCCAGCTTTTCTGCAATTTCCAAAATCAGTTGACGCTTTTCATCCGATACAGAAAGGGACGCATCGTAGTTCAACACCCTGGATACCGTCGCGGGAGAAACACCAGCCTTTTGGGCTATATCTTTAATCGTAGCCATTTTTACCAACTCCTATAGTTTACTAAATTTCTATTGTAAAATTTTTTTGAATAAAAACTAATTGTTTTAGTAAATATTTACTAATAATCATACACCTTTCATCTAATTTTAGCAAATTTTTTACCACTTTAATATGTTAAAACAAAATAAACTGGGTGTTTACTATTCAACACCCAGTTTTATTATTAATCCAGCAATTATACTTCTTGCTCTAAGAAGCCTACCGACCTAGATAGTCGATTTCGCTTATTCCATATACAATTGTCTTATTGCGTCATACCGTTCTCTATTAAGTCCCATATCTGATTTTCCAACTCTGGACGCCGATCTGAAATGAATTTCCTTTGTATTAGCATCGAAATAAAATTCTGCATCATCTTTGAACTTCATCGTACCAGTTGTAAAAACAATGTATAAATAATCCACTTCTTCGATGATAATTTCAGCGCCACCATAAGAGTGAACCGCTTCCAATATTTTAGTTTTACTCTCCTCAATAGATCCTGCAAAGAGTAAAGGTTCCACTTTTTTCTCAGTGACTGTAGTTTGCGTGGAAACACCATTTGGTGTTTCTGGCACTTCCGCAAGACGTCCATCTTGAACGCCAAGTCCAGCTGGGGTCCTTTGATTTTTCATGACCATCATAACAGCCATGACGATAATTGCCAGGCCCAGTATTTTTAATAATATACGCATCCTTAATCCCCTTTTTTGAATAACTTGACGATTGGGTTGTTTAGCAGTGCATCTACTGCGACTGACTTACTAATCTTGTTAAGTGCTTCTCCGTATGTTGGATATGGATGAATCACATTCAATAATTTTTTGTATGGCAATCCTAGAGTTTTCAGGACTTGAATTTCCGATATCAATTCTCCTGCACGTTCTCCTAATATGGACGCACCAAGGACTTTTCCCTTTTTATCCAATATAATCTTTATCATACCGCCAGTACCTGGCTTGGTTTTAACCCGGTCAAGCTGACTATAGTCATACTCATAGACTTGAACATCGGCATAAGCATCTTCTGCTTCTTCTTCCGTCATCCCAGCACGGGCAAGCTCTGGCTCAGTAAAAGTACACCAGGCTACATGCTTATAATTAATTGGTCGTTCAATAGGCAACAATGCATTTTGAACTGCTTTGATGCCTTGTACGTTAGCCATATGTGAAAACTGATAAGGCCCAACAACGTCACCAACAGCATAGACCTTCGGATTGGTTGTTTTCAGTTTGTCATTGACGACGATACCTTTTTTGTTATACTCTACGCCCGCTTTTTCAAGATCAAGCAAGTCCAAAGATGGTTGTCGTCCTGTTGCCAGCAATACTTTTTCACTTTCAATTGTGGCAGCAATGCCATTCTCCTCATAGTGCAACCGCATCCCTTGCTCAATGCCTTCAAATCGATTAAAAGCAATGCCCGTGATAAATTGGATGCCTTCTTGCTCCAGGTGACTCATCAATTGTTCTGACAAAGCTTTTTCTTCTTTTTTAAGAATACCTTTAGACCGCCCGACGACAGTGACCTTAACGCCCAGACGGTTCATCGCTTGCGCCAACTCTATACCAATTGCCCCTGTCCCCATTATAAGAAGAGACTTTGGCAGTTCCTCTAAACGGAACACACTTTCGTTGGTTAGAAAATCTATTGATTCTATTCCTTCGATAGGTGGCACTACTGGTTTTGATCCCGTTGCAATGATATACTTCGTCCCCTGAATCTCGTCTTCTCCAACACGAATTGTGTCTGGAGCGATGAATGTGCCCACACCTTTAATCACATCAATCCCTGATGCCATCAATTTTTCTGGGGTTTCTTCTTCATAGACATTTAAAACAACTTCATTGACGCGCTTTAATGGCGCCGCTTTGTCCACTACAAAATCCGGGACATGTTTTCTGACAGCATGAATTTCCTTGGCATAGTTGATTAATGCCTTACTGGGAATGCAACCAGACCATGTACATTCGCCACCTGGTTTATCTTTTTCTATCATCAATACAGATTTACCGAAACCTTTTGCTGTAAAAGCAGCCGTCAAACCACCAGCACCGGCACCGATAATCACAACATCATATGTTTTCACGTCTTCACCTCATTTCAATAAATGGTGTTTCATCTATATCATACCCTTATTTATATTGTAATGTAAATTTTCATGGTATTATTATAGAGATGTAACAAGCTTAGCATAAATAAACACATGTTTACAGGAGATTAAATGAAATCATTACTAGGTAACTTAAGAAGAACTATTCAAGAAAACGACATGATCAAAGATGGCGATAGAGTAGCCGTTGGACTTTCAGGTGGTAAAGACAGCATGGTATTGCTTTATGCACTAAAAAAATTCCAACGGTTCAGTCCGATTAAATATGAACTAGCAGCAGCGACAATAAATTTAGGTTTTGACAACTTTGATCTTACAAAGACGAAGGAATTTTGCGAACTATTAGAGGTTCCTCTTTTTATTGAAGAAACCAACATTGCAAAAATTGTTTTTGAAGCCCGAGAAGAGAAAAATCCATGTGCACTCTGTGCAAACATGCGTCGCGGTGCACTGATGACACTCTTGAACAAAGAAGGCTATAACGTTCTTGCCCTTGGACATCACAGCGATGATGCCATAGAAACCATGTTCATGAACATGTTTTATACAGGCAAACTCAGCACACTGGATTACAAGGCATTTCTTTCTCGCAGCGAAGTATCTGTCATCCGTCCATTTATGAACGTCAAAGAGGCGGATATTATCGGTGCGGTCAACAAAGAAGGTATCCCAGTAACTAAAAGTCCATGTCCAATGGATAAAAATACGACTCGGGAAAAGATTAAGAATCTGCTGAAAGGCATTTACAGTGATATTCCCAACAGTAGACAAAGTATTGTAAAGTCTATGAAAAATGAAGAGCAATTTAAATTATGGTTTTAAAATAAAGGATACTGTCGACACTTCTAGAATAATGTTATAGAGACATAATAAAATCAGCGAAGGGAGTGATAGACATGAAACGTCTGAATAAACATACACAGTGTCATAAAATTGGAGGTACCCTAAAATTTTAGAAACGGAGTGTATTCATTATGATGAAATTAAAGTACTTATTCAACAACGAGGCACTGGCAACAACATGTTTGGACAATTGGACTTATGATCCAGCATCACTCGATCTCTTCAAATACTTTCGACTATCAGCAAATGCTATCTATCCTTTTAAAGATGAGGATAGGTTACAGTACCTGCGTATGAGTCCCGATGAGGAAAAAGATTATGAGTCTTTAATAGGCGAGGTTGAATTATTGACTCAGCTAAAAGGCCTAGGTATCAATGTACCAGCAATCATCCCCTCAAAAGAAGGTCAATTCGTCAAAAAATGCGAAACCTCTTGGGGAAATTACTACAGTGTTGTATTTGAAGGTATAAGGGGTAATACGCTGGAAAATACTGCATTAACTGAAGACATTATTATTCGTCAGGGAAAACTTTTAGGACGAGTGCATAAAGCATGTCAATCCATAGACGCTACAGTGATTCGACCAACAGCAATCGACCGTCTCAACTGGATTGTCGGCGTATTGAATGAACTTCCCGATGAATCCATCGCAATTGAACACGCACAACAACTAAATCGGGAATTAACATCATTACCGACAGCACCTGAACACTTTGGATTGATTCATTATGATTTTGAGCTGGATAATATTATTCTATCATCCGAAACCGGGGAGCTGTATGTCATTGATTTTGATGATTCTCTATATGGTTGGTATGAATTGGATATCATGAATGCCTTATCCAGTCTTGAAGACGAATGTGAGCATGATCAGTTGAACGCATTTAAAAGTGCTTTCTTAAAGGGATATGAATCAGAAACCACTTACCATCGATTAACCGATGAACAACGTCACAGCTTAAAGAAATTCGTGGCACTCTACAAATATACGCGCATTAAGCGCTCGATCGTAGAGCCTGTTGACAATGAGCCGGAGTGGATGACGCAATTACAATCTAGACTTCATTTTGTATCAGCAGAACTACTTAAAACATTATAAAAAGGCCTTTCCAAAGGAAAGACCATAGATCATGGGGAGCCTACTGGCTTCCCATGTTTTTTTGCTGACGCGCCCTACTGGACATGCTTAAGAGGGCATCCATTCTCGATAGTGCAAGTGGCAGTTTACAAACATTCATCCATTATTTGCTCTGCAAAGGCTTTCGCCTTTTCCTCAATTCCTGGTACTTTATAAATACTGCCCTCTTCAGAGGCTAGTGCCATCAATGCAAATCGCGGCGGCAATTGGAATCCTTTATTAATCACCAAAGCATCGATCAACTGACTGGCGACAGAGTCACTGCCTGAGTTGGCTGAAACAATCAACGAATAAATCTTTTTATCCTTGAAGGATACTCTTCTATAAAGCACTGTCAGCCTATTAATGACTGCCGTCAGTTTTGCAGAAATAGCATCGTTATAGTTGGGACATATCCAAACGATGACATCGCTCTCTTCAATGAGTGGTAACAATTCCTCTGTTATCACCCCACCATAAAAACAACTTTTGTGGAGACTGTAATAAGTGCAGGTGTCAAAACTACACCCATAACAGTCGATTGCCGTTCCCTCTTCCACATGGAATTCCGATATATTATCGTAGTCAATATGTTCTTTGACCATTCGCCATAAAGCCAATGTATTGGATTTTTCGTGGGTACCTGCATGAAGCACCAAAATTTTCGGTTTCTGTTGTTCCTTCTCCTCAGCGCCTGTTCCATACTCTGTCATCTGGTCAATAAGTCGCTGAACCATCAGCTCGATAACCGCTTCCCTGGACAGGTTTTCTGCTATTTGCCACATCTTGAGATTAGCATAGGCATCAATAAACTCCACTACTGAATGTCCCAAACTTCTTGCGCCTAGTTGATTCATTAAAAACAAAGCGGTTGATGAAAATTTCTTCGTATAATAATCCGAGTCACTTTTAACAATCAATCCAACAATACTGTTGTCAAAATAGGTCTCTGACAATTGTTTTCTTTCAAGCAGCCAACTATAAAACTCATTACATTGGCCAATTTCATCTAGTTGCACTATCAAGACACCTTTATATAAAACATCACTTTTTTTAACGTGTTCCTCGGAACTTTTCAAGGCATGTGCCTTGGATGATACAATCGATTCTATACGCTGAAAAAACTCGTTTTTCGCACCAAAATATAAACATTCTAACGCCAAATCGCTCTCAACTCCTCAACGGATTTCTCAATTTTTTCTTTTAATGCCGGATGTTCTGGAATACACTCCACTTCTGTATTGCCATCTATGAAACGGTTACGAATGCCCAAGTAATAATCGTCAACAGCAACCGCACTATAATGCCACTGACCGCTAAGGGTGTGAATAAGCGATATCGCTCCTGATGACAGGGCAGGGGCAATGTACGGCTTAAATCCTGCGTCTCGAATCTTTAGATTTGCCTCTATGGTTAACTGAGTCAACTGCTCCGACTGCTTCTGATGATACTCCAAAATGTTGTCAGCAACTACAAGCCCCTTGCCGTGGGGACCATATGCACGACCAGTTGAAAAATCCACCTGTTCCCGCTCTGCATAATAGCGAGCCCTGCCATACATGACACCAAGGCCATACCCTCTGATCTGATCCTTAGACAAGTTTGGTGTAACACGCTGAACAGCCGCACACAATAAATCCACCGGGTCAGAAACGACAGCAAAAATGCCCTTATAGTTTACAGCATTCGCCTGCTTAGCATAAATTTCGACAATCTGTTTGTTGCTTTCAAACTGAACCATCCTTACATCTTTGACATCGCTACCAACTTGAGGGACAAACTTACTCGCCGTGAAAATGAACATATCTCCATCAAACAGTTCCTCCTGAGTTATGACACGAACAGGTGGCAATGTAGCATCCGCAGGATCTATAATTTGATTCAATTCCATTTCCCAACGTTTTAATTTATCATCACTTAAATCATATATGCCTATTTCTTCAATAAACCCTCTTCCAAGAAGTCTTAGTCCAATTAGCAAAGTACCACCAACATCTCCAAGACCAAGAAGGGTTACTTTATACTTTTCTTTTTTTGGAACTGACCGTTGATGAATCACTTTTGTGCCTAATGCTTCACCAACTGGTTGAAATAATTGTTCTAATGTCATTTGCATTCCTCACATTCCTCTAGTCTATTAATATCATTTCCATACGTTCTAACTGTTCTAGATCATTTGCCAAATAATCAGTTGGCTTCATGCTCATATCAAACTTCAAGGCATTACCTTTATCAGGATATCGCGGTTGTACCAGCACTTCACCTAAATGACCAATCGTCAGCATCCGTTCGTGATACTGCTGATATTCTTCCTCAAGTACCGACAGAATCTCAATCGTATTCTCAAGACAGACCTTTGACAATTTGTATAAGCTCTCTCTGGAAACACCTTTGACATAGGCCATCGAACTATAAGGCAGTGTCAAGTTAATTGATGGAATCAAGTTACGTGTCGGGAATTCCCCTCTCCATAAAGCATCACCGCCAATAAAAGGATACAACTTACTTTCATTGAACCAAACTTTTAATCTCGGGATAAAATAAGCCGAGTCTACTTCTCTGTTTTGTTTTTCCATAATCGCTTTCCCACGGCCAGATAAAATTCCAACAAACACTTTCCTGATTTCAAGTTTGTGTTTATTGAAAATAGGATCTAACGCTTCAATACGATAGCCTTTATTCAGTAAATCATCCACCAATATAATCGGTCGATTATATGATTTTAATATTTTCACTTGATTCTCAACATCCAAATAATACGGATAGGCTCTTACTTCGTGCTGTACCAGATCCGGTTCGAAGTATTTTTCAAGATGCATTGATTTTGTCACCGTGTTCGGTAACAACCACCGTCTAAAAATAGCCCCAAACGGTATGCACATCAACTCACCAGTCATTCTTGGTTTTATCGGCGTCGTCGGCATATTATTTTCATCACAGATTTTCTTGATTAAATGTTCATAAATCATACTGCGATCAAAGCTAAGAACCAAGTTCCCCGGGTATAGCTCGATTAATGCTTGCTGAAGCTTTTCCCGTGTTTCCTTTATCACCTCTAAAACTCTTTCGTTATTTCTGAAAGGTTCTTTGAACATGGATTTACAATCGAGACTCAACGTACAAGGCGCCGTCATGTTGACACAATAAATATCCATCGTCGTGTCCTCAATCGGTATAAATCCTTGCAAGGTCAATATTTGACGTTTCTTCTCGCTAATTAAGCCAAATAGTGTTTCTGTATAAACAGCATAGGAATAATCTCTCGCCAAGCAGAATGCCAACGTCTCGGTCAACACTTGCTGCTCTATGTGACCCTTATCAACTTCTTTGTTGACATAGATGCCATCTAAGTGAATAATTCGACCAACAGAGTTGTCTCTAATATAATCCGTTACCACCGCATCTTCAAATTCACTAAATATCTCACTTGATCGCACCCAATGGAAAATTGAAAATCCAATGATCTCTTTCGTATCGCTGGCACTTCTTAAGATTAACGCCCTGCTACGGTCGGCACTAAAAATCTCTTTTAGCGTTGTATAAATCTCGCTGAAATCGCCTTGGAGAACATGAGCCAGTTCTTCTATTAAATTAAGAGATATATTTTCAACGACCTCAATATTAAAGCTTTTTGTCGTCATGACTTCTTTGTATTGTGGTTCTCTTAAATACAGTCCTTTTTCGTATATATAACGTTGTACAAGTGGATCGATTAAATCCGAAATATCTCGGTTTTCGTCAATGTAATCACGAATTCGCGTCGAAGATATCTGCTCATACTGAATCGGTAACGTCAACAAGACGCTATCCTCATGTAGCCTCTCCATTTCCGGTACATGGCACGTATTATTGCCTCCATTGGACTGGTCATCGCAACGGACAAACACGACATGTGGAAATGTTCCTACAGAATCTTCTTTTGGTTCCCCTTTGTAAGCAGAAGCGTTTTGTATAACGTCACTCCCGACAACAATATGTACCGGTGTATTCGGGAAGTACTTCTTCAGTTTTTTCATATCCTTTGGATTGGCGATATTAACGGCCAAATCCCTTGGGAAGGAATAAATGCCAATTTCATCGGCTACTGACATCTTCACAATATCGCGACGAATCAAGTTTGGTTGTGTACGTTTTGACCACGAAAATTCATCAATTGCCAAATAAACTTCAAAGCCTAGATTTCTGATTTCCTTGGCGATTTGTTTGTGACTTAATGTAAAGGGATCGAAGGCACCTGGGAAAAATGCAATTTTCTTGCTTCGTTCAAAATGTAAAGGCTTCTCTGACACAAAATTATAGTTGGCGATGAAGCGATACATATGCATAAGCCCAGCGGAATTATTGAAAAATACAAGTTCTTTGGATTCATCTGTGTTGTTCATCAATTCCAATATTTTTTTACAAGACATATCAAAAATCAGCTTCTTTTCCTCGAGTCCCAACTCATAAGAAGAGAATATATACTTGCCGAACACTCTGAAAGCCGTCTGATTTACCCGAGGTTCATAATTGACAAATCCACAAAACAAAATACCGATGAGACGTCTTAACCGTTCTTCATAGCCAGCTTCTGTCGGCTCAAAATTATTTTGATACTGACTATAAAAACTGACACTTACACCGACTGTTTTTACAACCAACATGGATATCTGAGGATTGGATTTTCGGATTCTTATTTCCAGCTCCTCAACGATCTCATCAAACTCCACTGTTGGAAGTTTCAGTATTAATCGACCTAAGAACAGTGGTATATATCTTGTAAATTGATAACTTTCCATTTCCAGTGCTCGTAGCAACTCAATCACAATATCGTTCTTCTGTTCCGTCGAAAGTCGATCCACAATTTTGATCAGCCCTTCCCCAGCTGCGTTTCGAACAAAGGATAAGGCACTAACTTTCAGCAAATTACTAAAATGAAGGGCTGTATAAAATGCATTGTCGTAAGCGCGAGTTGCAGTATATTCCAACAGCATTTCAATTTGTAACTTTTTAACGATTGGGGCCGTTGCCGATTTTAAGTTGCTTAAGAATAGCCCCGATATCTTTTGCTCCGTCACTTCCGATCGTGACCTAAAGAATTCAATCATTTCAGCATCTGTTCCGATTTTTCTTAAAATCCTGTAGATACTGTAGTTTTCCACTGTCGATAGTTCGAATTCTATCAGTCTTTCAAAATGAGCGTGAATAATTTCCTCACGAATAATATTTTCTTCTAACTTGTCCAATATTTCATAAGCCACTTCTGCGGCCGTCAATCGCGTCAGGTAATCCCGACTTTCGATTTTCTCGAATAAATATTGACGCACAAGCAGTTGCTCATCACTACTAAATTCCTTAAGCGGCATGCTACGCACCATATTCATTAAGTATAAATCGTATTCCTTATCCGGTTTTGTATCAAAGAAACTCAGTACGGTATCGATAGATTCTTCACGTTTATCCTCGTCTTTAAGATTCTTAAAGTAAGATTTCACAACCGTTCCTGCGGTGTAACTAATCCAACGGCGATGTTTTTCAATCATCTTATGATCCGGATTCAACAAGTCGCCTAAATATTTATTGAATAGGTCAATACCACTAATAATCGGTGTTTCAATCGTCGCACTTTTAGGAATTTCTTTACGACGTTCCTCATCAAAATCACCCATGATGCTGCCCATTAGCCATGCACATTCACTTCTAAGATCCTCTTCTGGCAGAACCAATCGTTCATATAGAAACTTCAACGTAATCAACTTCTGCTTTTGAGTCAGATAGGTAGAGTACTCCTCTAAAACCTGAATATAGCCACGTAAGGCACTTTGGTCTTTTACGTCCCTAGCGCTTTCAAGCATTTTGTTCAAAGAACTTTCATCTCTAAGGCTATACATCAGCTTGATGTTGTGATCGATAGAGGCAAACTTCGCATTTTCAATAATTTCATCACCTTGCATCAGCGCGTAGTATTTTCTTTTTTGCTCATATCCCGGTGGCAAATCGCTGGGGCTATTCGGGTCGACATTGATCTTAAGTTGCTTCAAGAACGCGTCGAAATCCTTCAGCTTATCGTATACCCTTCTATATCGCCTTTCTTTGGTCGCATCCACATTATCCAACTTATCTAGAATTACCTTGAAAGAGTCTTCTAAGGTATAATATGTCATCTCTCTGTTCTCGTTGCCTTTTACTCTAAAATCACAATAGATCAGCACAAGGGATTCAAGAGACAGGTTTTCAAGTTCCAAATCCCAAGTCGAGTGATTGATGGCTACATTACGTATGTAAACAATGTCATGTTTGTTAAACCATTCACCTGAGTAGTGGTAATGGTAATATGCGACACGTTTCTTTTCTTCCCCTTTGCACCCAAACTTACCGATGTCATGGCCAGCTGCCGCACCAGAAACTCTACCAAGGTCAATCGGCAGTCCGGTATGTTGTATTTGACGGGCAATTTTCACCGCTAGATAATGGACACCGCTCACGTGATCGAGGGTGCTATATCCCACGATATCTTGAGTTATTTTCATTAATTCGTAAATGAATTCGTTTTTATATGCATTAACAAACACGTCATACTCAGTCCGATCTTCAAGTGCTTCTACTTCCGAATCACTCAGTAAGTCCAAGGGATATTTCGCTACCCATTTACTGTGATCATTTTCTTTTTCCAATTCACAAAAAACACTGAAAAAAGGTAAGAATATCTCACATGCCAGAGTCGCCTCTTCTATATGCTCAAGTTCTGCAGCATGGGGAAATACAATAGAAACTGCATATTGGTGCAAATAAGTATCAAAAGTCGACAATGTCGTTCCAACAATCTCTTCAATCAATGGCATAAACAACGTCAAAACTCGTTGTGTGCTAAAATCACAAGCCGCCATTACAGCACCTAATTCTTCTCTAAAATCATTGGACATCAAATATGTGTTTACCATTTCAAACAAACCACTGGTATGACTTATTTTAGTGTTCTCAATTGCTTTCGTTTCTAATAAAGATATTATTTTATTTAACCGAGTATCAATCATTTTATCACTCCTGAATTATTCCTTTAGTTATATATACCATTTTAACATAAGCTTATGCGAGAAGTCAGAATTATGAAACTTAATTAGGGCTTTTGAGGGAATTTCTATTCAAAAAAATCCATATTTTGCCGATAACTATACAAAGGCGATTAAGGTGGTGAGTAGAATGAGAAAAGTCAGTAATATTTATAGAAGCAGCATAATTCATTTAAAGAAAAATAGCAGCTATAAAGGCACATACAAAAAAGCTAGACCTATTCCAGAAGAAGATATTACACCAGTAGTCGAAACAAAAGCAACCTCAGATAGAGAGACCAATAATCAATCGTTGAGTTTGCGTCTTTACTACGAAAGTCTTAAAGAGCAAAAGGAAGAATACAAACATTTTTATAGAGATGAACAAGAATTGGAGCATGACTTGAAGAACATTGATTTCCAAGATGATCAATTTATAGACAAAGTCAGACATTTAATTCATTCCTACAATCACACGGTTTTATCTCTTTCGAAATTTGATAAAAGCTTCAACACCAATTTTTCCGAAGGTATTATCACCTTACTCCAGCATCACAGCGACGCACTGTTTACAATCGGCATCAAGCTTCTTGTCGATGGTGAGCTCTATATATATAACGGTATTTTTGAAGAAGCCGCTGATAAGAGACGCAAGGATTTTTACTTCCTCATAGGTCACACCAACAGCCTATTTTACAAACTTTATCAGTTGTTGCAGCAAGTCAAAATTCCACCATCAGAACAGGCAACCTCCGAAACTGAGGAATATGTCGGTACCATTATTGATGCGAAATGTTAGGTCTTGTATAATAGAATTGAGATGGTCATTTTCAGACGCTCTAATCGGGCGTCTGTTCTATTTGCCTCAAAATCACGTTTTGCACTAGAGGAGTTATTATGCATACATATAAGAAAATTATTACCCTCGCACTACCAATCATGCTCAGTGTCATTTTTCAAACCCTCCAAGGAACAGTGGATATGATTTTCGTTTCCTGGCTTGGCACCGATTCTGCAGCAGCAGTTATTCTTGGCAACAACTTATTCGGAACAGTATTTACATTGAACTTGTTTATCTCGGCCGGTGCAATGGCTCTGTTGGCAAGAAGTTATGGAAAACAAGACCACGAAGCCATACAGAAATCAACTGGCGAAATCTTGATAGTCACCCTTTTGCTGAGTAGTCTGCTCAGCCTACTGTTTACACCAAATGTAGGGAAAATGATTCAGTTATTGTTCAACAGTGCCAAAGAGACTACAGCTCTTGCGACCCCCTATACACGGCTCGTAATGATGACTCTTCCCATACCATTTTTCAATGTTGCTTTTCAAACGATTCTTAGGGCTCACGGCGATACCAAAACAGGGCTATATGTATTCGGGAGTGCCAATATCATCAACATGATTCTTGATCCTATTTTCATTTTTACATTGGGCCTTGGGATTCCAGGCGCCGCTTATGCAACAATTCTGTCTCGCGCCATCGCAATGGTTGTCATGAGTCATTTCGTCATCAAAAGGGTCTATGACGGTCATATAAGAAACTGCATCACACATTTGACTTTGACCAAAGAACACTTCCAACGCATGTTTAAAATCGGTGGTTGGGCCAGTATTCAAGGCATCGCAAGACCGATTACAGGACTATTGATGTTTCGGCTGGTTACAATGGTTGGTGGAAACAGTGGCACCGCCGCTTTTGGAATCGGTGGTCAGCTATTTAATTATACGTTTATCGCATTATCCGGCCTCTCCGTCTCGATGTCTATACTGACCGGCCACAAATTAGGCGAAGGAGACCACAATGCACTGGACGATATCATCAAAGCTGGTGTTCATATGGCTTATCTGAACATGATTTTGTTTATTATTCCATATATCTTATTGCCTGAACCGATTTTTGCATTATTCAAAAGTACACCTGAAGTAACTGCACTTGGAGTGCGCTATTTACGCATTGTTTATTGCGGCGTATTTTTTGTCGTTTATCCGATGGTCTATGGCGGCGTTCTTCAAGGCGCCGGCGATACGAAACCTGCGATGACCAGTTCACTCATCGCAAATGTAGGATTTAAATTGGGCTGCGCGTACATACTGGCCATTCAATTAAATCTGGGACTTGACGGTGTATGGATTGCCATCGCCCTATCGGTTGTTGTGGAAGCTGTGTCTATTATGGCAGCCTTTAGAAAAAATACTTGGCGAACAAAGGAGGTCTAATATGACTCAATTAATCAGAACGGATGCAAGTCCAAATGTTATGGACTTTCTCCTTTCCAAAGGACTCATTGCTTATAACTTGATTGGTGCCATAGAGCACACGGAAGAATTGATCTTATACGTAGATGATGTAGATAAACCAACAGGTGTCGTTGGTGTAGAAGGGTATTTTATGTATGTCGTTACAGATGAAACCGACTTTATCGATGCTTTGATGGAAACCTTCTGTAAAAATGATGATTATTATGGTTTCACTGGCATCGATCAGCAATTGGCTGATTATATATTAACGAAAGAGGTGAAATTACACTGGCGAAATGATTGTTACGTGTACTATCTACCAAAGGAGGTAATTTTACCTGAAATTGATCCTAGGGTATCCTCTCTAGCATACGAAGATGCAGAAGAAGTCAATACGTACTATGAATATAAAGGTGATTACTCCCTTGGACAAATCCAAGCGGACATTAAGGATCGTCCTTCTTCGTGTATTCGAGTGGATGGCGAATTGGCGTCCTGGGTCATTATCCATCGCGATGACACCATGGGCATAATGTTCACAAAGGAAAAATACAGAAAACAAAATTTTGCTCACTTGGTCACCATAGATCTTATGCGCAAGGTACGTGCCACCTCAAAACTACCTTATGTACAAATTTTGACAAGCAACCAGCCATCACAAAAACTTGCTGAAAAAGCGCAGCTCGTTAAAGCAAAAGAGATTGTCACTTGGTTTGGTATTGTTGTTGGGGACCTACCCATTGATGAAGAAGAGTAATATTAACTAAAAACGACCTCTTTCTGCTTAGTCAGAAAGAGGTCGTTTTTCTTATTCAATAACATTAAATTAAAATAAACCGTTCCACCATTACCACATGAGCAAAACTTCCTGCCAATATGAAGACATGGAATATCTCATGGAATCCAAATACCGACAGTTGAATACGTTTTGATTTTGTTCCATAAATAACTGCTCCAACGGAGTACATCAATCCACCGATTAGAAGCCACACAAATCCTTGAATGGGTAGTGCTTTATATAAAGGGACAATAAAGAAGATTGCCATCCATCCTAGAATCAAATAAAAGGATGTATAAAGCCATCTCGGTGCACTAAACCATACCAGCTTCATGATGATACCCATTAATGCCAACGACCAGATTACGCCAAACAAGGTCCATCCAAGTGTTCCCTTCAAGGCTAACAAACAGACAGGCGTGTACGTTCCTGCTATGAGTATGTATATCATCGAATGATCTATACGTCTGAGTATCCCGCGTAGTTTCTCCGAGCTTGGTACCCAGTGATAAACAGTTGATGCGGTATAAAGTGCTATTAGACTGATACCAAAAACGACAGCGGAAGTTGTCTGCATAACACTACCATTGCCGACGCCTTTTATAATCATAAATACCATTGCCACGATGGAAAGCAACGCACCAATCAAGTGGGTCACCGTATTCACCGGTTCTTTCATTTTAAACAATTCAATCCCTCCTTTTATTTACATACGTAGTATCCAATACTACATCCATCTTCACTATACGCTTCTAAAACTTATTTGTAAAGTACATAGTTTTAAAAACTACATGAATTGTTTATAACAACTATTATGGTGTATAATGGATGTGTAACTTTCAAATCAATGAAGCCACACATTAAGCAAGGAGATACTTTATGACTCAAAAATTAGATGATTTTTTTAATTACGAAGGTATCGCATTGGACGACATTCCAAAAATACCTTTATATATGGATCAACTGCTCAGTCTTTTTGACGAGTACTTCAACGATTTCAGGCGGGACGCTGACGAAAAAATAATGACGAAAACCATGGTCAACAATTATGTCAAAGCAAAAGTAATCGATCCGCCAGTCAAGAAAAAATACACAAAGGAGCAACTTATGATGCTTACCCTTGTGTATCAACTAAAAAACATACTGCCGATCAACGACATCAAAGCATTTTTCGACTTGTATGACAATACAGAATTTACACCCGAAGAGCGCAACAATAAAATCAAGGAATACTTCAGTATTTACAACACACTTGAACTTGAGCACATCAATGCACTGAAAATACGCTACACAGATTTTGAAACAACCCTGACCAAAGAGGACGATAAAAAAGCACTGATTGCAAGACTCCTCGTTGAAGCCGACCTTAACAAACGTCTTGCCCTTATTTTAATGGACGATGAAAAAATTATAGCGTTGCCAGAATAACAAAAATGCAAAAAAATTGTAAGGGGTGAACTTACAATTTTTTTATTAATAATAATTTTCCCGGAACCACTGATCGATAGCCATTGCATCTTCCACCATATCAGCAGCAGTTTTCTCGTCGCATAAATGACCATGCGCTGCGTCATTACCCACTTGTTTAATGTGGTAAAAATGCCGCAATACCGATTGATCGATGATTACTTGATGTTTCTTGAGCAAAAATAGCACTGTCGAAAAACTTTCCAAATCATCCTCCTCATCACACTTAATCTGGTGATGGGTCAACAAATACTTGGCTAAATTCTCAGCATACTTTCTACAACTGAACACACAGGCATTCGGAGCGAGCTTAATGATCTTTTTCGCCTCACTGAAGGCACCTTGGGCCACTTTTAATACATCATCTGAAGAAGCCAAGACATCCACCGTAATATCATAAGTTTGAGGGACACTTATATTTGATATACCGACTGCAATCAGCGCCTTACAATACTTAATTCTTACTTGAAGTGGGTACTGACCATCATTCTTACAGTCCCTGTAAATATGTTTTAACTGTTCAATCTCATTTTGCTGTAACTCATTAGCACGACAATGTAGTGGGATGACCACACCAAGAGTCTTCAACGTCTTTAGGGTCGTTCTCTTATACCCCTTCGCCAATCCCCGTTTGAATCGAAGATGTCTCAAGTTCTGAACAAGGCCTGACAGCACAACCATAATCGGAAGCACCGGAATGTTCACTAATATCATATAGTAAAGTGTCTTAATAATCGCTAATGCCTTCATATCAGGATATGTACGACTCACATAAAACAGTAGACCACCATGAATAACTAGATAAATGCCTAGGCCAAGGGTGAACCTTTTAATCTTAACCGTTGATTGAATGAACAACATATACTGTATTATAAAGACCATCAAGGCTACAACTGAATAAAGGATGACCATCGTCATCCCTATTTCATTAATATAGTGTTGTAAATTCATTAGCCAGCCCTTACGCCATTAGGCACTGCTTTCTCTGGTTGGGCAAGTACTGGTGTTATACCATCTTCATAACCGATGTCAAATAACATACCTTCAGACATTTCTCCAGCCATTTTCTTCGGTGCAAGATTAACAACAAAAAGTGCTTGCTGTCCGACAACCTCTTGAGGATTTTTTCTTTCACCTTGCATTCCAACTAAAATTTGGCGATTGAAATCACCAAAATTCACTTGTAGTTTCATTAATTTATTAGATTTTTCCACATTTTCGACAGACTCAATCAAGCCGACACGAATGTCCAACTTTCCTAAATCATCAAAGGTTATTAATTCCTTTATTGGAGCTGACATGTTTTCACCTATCCTTCTTTATTAATCCAAGCAAAAAAATTCATAAAATAAAGCATTCCATTCATCCCTATAATCAGCAATATAGAATTGAACATATTCATCAATGAAAATCCATCTGCTTCATTCAAGTTTACCATTAAATATGTGTTTAAACCAAAAAGTGAAATCACACACAACCAACGAAGCACCCCATACGGACAGACTTCCTTAACGTTGTATTTACTTGAATGTAAAATTTTCAACGCGAGATAAAACGTTATAAAGTATCTTATTAAGCCAAGTATTTTAAATTCGTCCAAACTCATTCTCCTAGTTGTTGTATCGTTCTATCTATTATAACATGTCCTCAAAATGGTATAACGTCATGCCATCATCCCGCTGTAAATGATAGCCACTCATTCCAATAGCCACTGCTGCATTCACATTTTCCAACCGATCATCGACAAACACACATTGTTCTGCTGAACACCCTAATTTCTCCAAAGTCCGCTTATAAATTAAGAAATCTGGTTTTTCACATTCTTCATACGCAGAAATAATCACCTCTTCGAAATACTTTCGGATATCCAAGTGATCAAATGCCCAATCTAAACTTGCCGTTGCGTTAGATAATACACATAGTTTATATGATGCTTTTAAGCGCTCCAGAATTTCCACAGTCTCATCAAAAAGTTTATACTGATGGGTATCAAATGCCGTGTACTTCAATCGATCAGGTAAATCCTCGTTGTCGTCGTCTAGCGCTTTCGCAATGACGTCCGATCGTAACGTCAACCATTTTTTCTCATCTTTCCAAGTGCGAAGCGCATTTCCGCGATTAAAATAGTATGTATCAAAATCCTTACCTGTAGCTATTGCACGATCGACAGCCGATTCTTCATATCCTAAAGACAACATCACTCTTCTCATAATGTCATTCCGGTACTCCTTGATGTAAAACAACACACCACCTGCGTCAAAAATAATTGTATCTACTTTATTTGGTAATTTCATCCTATTCCCCTCCTTGATAAACATTCTAACAAAAATAATAAAAAAAAACTATGACATGCTGTTGTCATAATTTATTGGGTAGAATAACCATATCGAGGTGTAAGTGAATTTCTTGCGCTTAGAATCTGATTACCTCGATGGTAATCGGAACTTATGTGAAAGGACGTGACTACTTTGAAACATGAATGGCGCAAACATGAAAAAGAATTATACGGCACTAAGGAACATCCTAAGCTACTTACCGTTGAAAAACAAAATTTCTTTACTATAGAAGGAGTTGGCGATCCAAATGAAGAAGAATTCTCAGAAAAAATCGGTGTGCTTTTCTCCCTTGCCTATGCAGTTAAGATGATGCCCAAATCCGACTTTACCCCAGAAGGGTATTTTGATTATACGGTCTATCCCCTAGAAGGGCTTTGGACAGGAGATATCAGTTCAGGTACAATCGACAAATCGACACTGGAATACACGATAATGATTAGACAACCTGACTTTGTGACTGAGGACATTGCTGCAAAAGCGATGGCTATCGTGCAAAAAAAGAAGCCTCATAAATTTCTTGAGGCCGTCCGATTCGAAACGATTGAAGATGGTCTATCCTTACAAATCCTACACGTTGGTTCATATGATGACGAACCGAGAAGTTTTAAACTTATGAAGGATTATATGGTTAAACATCAATTGGAACAGACTGGTGTTTACCACAGGGAAATCTATTTATCCGATTTTCGCAAAGTCGCACCGGAAAAACTAAAAACACTTTTACGCTATTCCGTTAAATCAGTCTAAAGATATACTTCTCGAAATAACTTCATCAAGTAAATACCTTGCTTCTGCAACATCAATATTGATGCCAAAGGTAATGGTTTTCATGCCGTAGTCAAATTGAATGCGGCCGCCTGACAAACCATAAAAAGCCATACTGTTACGCCTCGAGAATATTGAGTTTACTTCATCGTTGATACGGATGTCTTCAATGTTGCGTAACTCATATTCTCTTATTTTTGAAAATCCCAAAACCTTCTTTTCTATAATCAAATAGGTTCCATCCGATGATATGATTTCTTTTCCAAATAACATCCAGCCCATAATATAAAGGGCAAATCCACCACCGACCGTCCAGCCGATTAACCAAATCAATAGAAATGGAATAAACGCCCCCCAAAACAAAGTACCTATAACCATTATTTCTCCAAAAGCCCAACCACAAAGCCAGGCGCCTAAAAATAACATGATAAATATATTCTTCTTTGATGGAATCGTTATTCGAAATTCACGACCTTCATATTGAACCGTTGCATTACCATTATCTACACTAACTCGCATATTGCCTCCTTAAAACGTCATACTCTTATCTATATAAGCTTGTACCGAGTCATGATACAACACAAGATCTGTTTCACCAACAACCGTGTTTTGGTTCAGTAGCAAATCAACCAGATGACGCGGTGTCTTACCGCCTATTGCCATTGACTTGATGCATGAGATACAGTACACAACAACATCGTCGCAAGGCATTTGAGCCGCTCTACTCTGCTGAAAAGCATTAACTTCACCTATCGGTATAGTCGGATAAAAATTGTCACCACAACAAATGGACCTTGTGCCATGGGCCTTCGCTTCTATTATCTCAATATCCATCCTTTTTAGAAGTATTCTCACCGCTGCATGTACTTGAGGCTTCGGTCTATAAGAACAGGAGTCTTGAATGGAGACCTTTAATCCCGGATACTTTGGTAATGGCCATTTATCTAACGACGCCAATACTTCCCATAACGAAATCGTCTGAATCCCTTCGTAAAGGGATCTAAAGCGCCTGTCACACCCAGCACAATTATTGATAATCGTAGAATCCACTTCAAGATTCGGTGTATGTCTACAACAACGATTATGCATTTTAACCTCTCCGAAATACTCATTTAATAGTGCCAACAATTTATGTTCACTTCCTGGATTATGGACACTTAATGCACATCCCGGATTAAAATATATCTTATCTTTATCAACTGTTTCTATATCAATGCTCGGCAATCTATACTCACTCATCATTTCATCCTCCATTGCTTTTATACAATTCTATCATGTCCATAGCGCCTAAAACTGCATAATGAATGTAATTGCCGAAAATCGCTATTCTTTTTAAACACAGCGCTACAACTTCAATACCATATTTACGGTTTCCTCACCGTAATCTCCAGCGCCGTAATCACTCATCATCTTATCGCTATAATACTGGCTCACACTAAAATTCTCCACTACTTCAAATCCGCATTTTTCGTAAGCCTTTATGGCATGGCCATTCTTTTTCCAAGGTCTGATAAGGAAAGTTTCTATTGCATAAGTCTCATGTACAAACCCAATTAACGCTTTAATGACTTTCACACCAATTCCTTTTCCTGTATACGCCAAACTCTTCAGCCATATATCAATTTCTCCAAAGGGTATTTTTTCATATTCACAGGAGTAACTGACGCTGCCAATGACTGTCTCTTCATATAGAATCAATAAATAGCTGCCATATTTTGAAGCTTCGCCTGTGTAATAAGTATCATCAGCGTCCTCATCAAATTCCGGCCAAGTCGGCGAACGAAATGTTTCGTTGAACATAAAGGATTGGATTTCTGACGCAATCAACATCTCAAAAATCTCACGTTTCTCCCCAACCTTGGCAAACCTTAACGACAATTTTTCATCAATATGTATAATCATAGCTACACCTCTTTCATTAAAACCGTATTTTCTTCGCCTTCTTCAACAACTCGCCACCCAAGCTTCCTATACAAATCCGGTTTATCAGTATAAACAAACAATTCACGACAGAACTTGCGACTTACTTCTTCCGCTTTTAAAATCAGCCGACTTGCTATACCGAACCCTCTACTATTTTCATGAATATAAACCGTATTGATCCATAAGGCCATACCACTCCCTGATGGCGACTGGTAGACTGTAAAACTTAGTCCACCAACTAAAGTACCTTCATTTAGGGCAAGTAACGGCGCTGGTAACTCAAGACCATTTTTAACTTTGTCAAAAGAATCAACCGTTCCCCACTCATCCACAACCCAATTATAATATTCATTTAATTTAGATGCATTCACCTCAGAACTAATAATTTTGATCATTTCATCTCATCCTTTAGACACTCTAGAACCACCTTATATATGTAGATACTTATTTAAGTCTCATATAATTCCGCTGTGTTGTCAACAAAGTCAAAAATACTTACAATTTATTTTCACAAACTCAAAAATTCACGCACATGAATTTTTGAGTGGATTAACCCTATTATATTCACGACACATAGAGAATCATCTAACTTTTATATTGTTTTCATGAAAAAAAATTCATTTTCATAAAAATAACACTGGAATTTTCCATCGGTCTATTGTATGATGTAGGTGTAACTGATAAAACTTTAACAAAAGGTGAGATTATATGATGAATAAAGCAATTGGCGAAAAAATTAAATTACTGAGAACTGAAAAGAAAATGACATTAAAAGATTTAAGCGATGCATCTGGATTGTCAACAGGTTTTCTGTCTCAACTTGAAAGAGGCATGAGCAGTATAGCGGTCGATATCCTTGGTAATATCGCTAAGATTTTAGATGTGGATTTAACTTATTTCTTTGAAAGTCCTAAAGAACATGGCACTTATGTTCAGCGTAGTTTTGAACGTTCAGTTTTCCAAGTTGAAAACAGCAATTATATTCATTATCACCTGACGACGATGGTTGAACACAGCGACATGCTACCGCGTTTGATTGAAATACTTCCTGGACAATTTGATGAGACCATTGGCGAATATGGTCATGCCGGCGAAGAATTTGTTTATGTTGTAGAAGGTGTTTTGACACTGTTTATCAATCATGAACGCAAGGAATTATATCCTGGTGACATTGCCCATTACCCTTCAACAATCGATCATAACTGGGCGAACTACACCAACAAAGTTGTAAAAATACTTGTTGTAAGTTCACATAACCCATTTAGACAAACAACATAGAAAACGAGGTGACAACTATGTTAACAGCAACTCTATTTAACATTCAAAAGTTTTCAGTACACGATGGCCCCGGTATTCGAACAACATTCTTCTTTAAAGGGTGCCCACTTCGATGTGCATGGTGTCATAATCCTGAAAGCCTCGCTGTAAAACCTGAACTGCTACATAATCAAGAAAAGTGCACTGGTTGCGGTGAATGTGCATCTAATTGCGATGATGCGTCACTTACTTTCGAAAACGGTAAAATCACCATCGACAACAAGGAATTTAATGGTGACGAAGACATTCTTGACGAGTGTCTGCAAAATGCCTTATCAATTGCCGGTACCACTTATACCCTCGACCAACTACTGAAAGAAGCACTAAAAGACCAAGTCTTTTACGAAGAATCTGGTGGTGGAGTGACTTTATCTGGCGGCGAATGTTTGATGCAAATTGATTTTGTTGAAAACTTTTTAAAACGACTAAAAGACAAGAAAATTCATACGACAGTGGATACCTGTGGACATGTACCACAAGAATACTTCAAGCGTATACTGCCATATGTAGATCTGTTTTTATACGACCTGAAACACACTGATATTGAAGGTCACAAAGAATTCACCAACGTGGACAACAAATTGATTGTTGATAATCTAAAGTATCTTAGCGCGCAAAACGCACGTATCTTCTTAAGATTACCGATAATTGTTGGTGTCAACGCGACGAATGAGCATATCCATCAGATCATAGACTTACTAGATGATATTAAAGTCGATCAAATCAACCTTTTGCCATATCATTCAATCGGCGAAGGTAAATACGATCGCTTAAATCTTGCTTATGACAAAGAGGCTTTTTCAGCTCCAAGTGATGAGCAACTCAATAAATTTAAATCAATATTCACATCTAAAAACTTAGACATTGTGATAGGAGGTTAATTCATGAGCAAAAGAGGATCAACGGACAAGGTTAAAAAATTAAGAGAACAAAGTGTTACAGCTGAGCCCCACATCAGTATTGAACGTGCGGTGCTGATGACAGAAACGTACAAGAAATATCAAGGGTCTGTTTCTACACCGGTTTTAAGAGCATTGGCTTTTAAAAACATTATGGAAAATAAAAAACTTTGTATTAACGACGGTGAACTAATCGTTGGCGAAAAAGGTGAAGGTCCACAATCAACACCAACATTCCCTGAGCTATGTTGTCATACTTTAGAAGACTTGGATGTTATGAGTGAAAGAGAACGCATCTACTTCAAGGTAAGCGACGATATCAAGAAAATTCACGGCGAGGAAATCATTCCTTTCTGGGAAGAACGTTCTATTCGTCACAAAATAGTTAATTCAATGACACAGCAGTGGAGAGACTGTTATGAGAATGGTATCTACACAGAATTTATGGAGCAAAGAAGTCCAGGACATACTGTTGCTGATGGTAAGATGTACCGTAACGGATTCCTAGATTTTAAAAATAGAATTGAAGGCGAAATCGCTAAAATCGATTTCTTAAACGACCTAGAAGCAAATGCAAAACATGAGCAGTTAAAAGCAATGGCTATCTGTTGTGATGGAATTATTGCTTTCGGTGAGCGTTATGCAGCTTATGCAAGAGAACTTGCTGACAAAGAATCTGATCCAACAAGAAAAGAAGAACTTTTATTGATTGCAGCTAACTGTGACGTTGTACCGAAGCATAAGCCACAAACATTTATGCAAGCAGTTCAAATGTATTGGTTTGCACATGTTGGTGTAACATCTGAACTAAATAACTGGGATGCTTACAGCCCTGGTAGATTGGATCAACACTTAAATCCATTCTACGAAAAAGACATCGCTGAAGGTCGCATCACAAGAGACAAGGCTCAAGAAGTTTTAGAATGCCTATGGGTTAAGTTCAACAACCAACCGGCACCACCAAAAGTAGGGATTACATTAAAGGAAAGTGGTACATACACTGACTTTGCCAATATCAACACAGGTGGTGTTACAGAACAAGGACAAAATGGCGTTAATGATGTCAGCTACCTTATTCTTGACACAATGGACGAAATGAAATTACTTCAACCAAGTTCAAATGTTCAAATCAGTAGAAAAACACCAGACGCATTCCTTAAGCGTGCGTGTGAAGTATCGAGAAAAGGTTGGGGACAACCGGCATTCTACAATACAGAAGCGATTATCCAGGAGCTACTAAACGCAGGTAAAACAATTGAAGATGCACGTCAAGGTGGAACAAGTGGCTGTGTTGAAACAGGTTGTTACGGTAAAGAAGCATACATCCTAACCGGATACTTCAACTTACCTAAGATCCTTGAAATAACATTACACAATGGTTTTGATCCTGTTGCAAAGAAGCAACTCGGTTTAGAACTTGGACACGCAGAGGATTTCAAGTCATACGAAGAACTATTTGAAGCGTACAAAAAACAAATCAAGCATTTCGTAGATATCAAAGTTCAAGGAAACAACGTCATTGAACAAATCTACGCTGAATATATGCCATCACCATTCCTTTCAATCTTAACGGATGATTGTATTGGAAAAGCAAAAGATTATAATGCCGGCGGTGCGAGATACAACACGAATTACATCCAAGGGGTTGGTATTGGTACAATTACCGATTCATTGGTAGCAATCAAACACAATGTCTTTGAAAAAGAAAAATTCACAATGTCGGAGTTAATGGCTGCACTTGAAGACAACTTTGTCGGGCATGAAAAATTACACAACATTGTTCAAAACAAAACACCTAAGTATGGTAACGACGACGATTATGCAGATGACATCATGAGAAAAGTATTTTTCGCTTATAGAGACGAAGTTACTGGTCGTCCAAATGCAAAGGGTGGTTCTTATAGAATCGATATGTTACCGACAACATGTCACGTATACTTCGGTTCTGTTATCAATGCCTTACCAAATGGTCGTGTGGCTCAAAATCCAGTATCTGAAGGAATCTCTCCAGAGAGAGGTGCCGATACAAGCGGTCCTACAGCAATGATAAAATCAGCATCAAAAATGGATCACTTAAGTACTGGTGGTACACTACTAAATCAAAAATTTACGCCATCAGTCGTTGCTGGCGACAATGGTCTTAACAATATGGGATCTCTTGTGAAGTCATACTTCTCGATGGATGGTCATCATATCCAGTTCAACGTTATTGATCGTCAAATCTTATTGGATGCTCAAAAGAATCCAGCTGATTATAACGACTTAATCGTTCGTGTGGCAGGTTATAGTGATCACTTCAACAATCTTGATAAAGCATTGCAAGATGAAATCATTTATAGAACAGAACAACAATTTGAATAAGCGTATTACTTTTGAGAGCAAGGATGTCATATCCTTGCTTTCACCCTATACGGGGATTGATAGGTTCTTAACAAAGAACAATTCCCCATCTTTTTGATATACTGATGTAAAGATACTAATAGGCAAATCGCCTTAAAAATATGGAGGTCATTTATGAACAAATTAGGGTTTATCGGCTGTGGTAACATGGGAAAAGCAATGATTGGTGGTATTATCAACTCAGGTCAATTAAAAGCGACTGACATCATTGTGTCAGATTTAAATGAAGCTGCTTTAAAAGCTGCTAACGAAGAATTAGGCATTCATACAACAACCGATTCAGTTGAACTGGCAAAAAACACTGAAATCATCGTTGTGGCTGTAAAGCCTAACATTTATGGCATCATTTTGGAACAAATCAAAGAAGTCATTACACCGTCTACAATCATCGTTACGATTGCCGCTGGTATTTCTATCGGATTTGTTGAAAACATTTTAGGATCCGATATGAAAGTTATCCGCACAATGCCAAATACCCCTGCTCTTGTTGGTGAAGGCATGACGGCAATGTGTCCTAACAAGAATATTTCAGATGATGAAAAAACACTGATTCTTAATCTTCTTTCAGGATTTGGAAAGACTGAAATCGTTGGTGAGTACCTAATCGATGCGGTTATCGGAGCTAGTGGTTCAGCACCAGCTTACGTCTTCATGTTTATTGAAGCAATGGCTGACGCTGCAGTACTTGCTGGTATGCCGAGAGCACAAGCCTACACATTTGCCGCACAAGCAGTTTATGGCTCAGCAAAAATGGTGATGGAAACAGGCATGCATCCTGGCGCGCTTAAGGATATGGTTTGCTCACCTGGTGGTACAACGATTGAAGCCGTTAAGATGTTTGAAAAGACAGGCCTTAGATCTTCAGTTATTGAATCTGTAACAGCTTGTATCGACAAGTCAAAAGAAATGAGTTCATAAGATACGAGAGTATTTAATGATATATGAGTTACGATATGACTCATAACGATTTATTACTTCTGTAATGGATCACTGCTTAGAAAAGACCGCCTATATTTAGGCGGTCTTTTTGTATTTGACAAGATATTATTCGGTTGACAAAACATCATGTTGTGTTTTACAATAGACTTACGACAAGACTTAACGAAAGTGGTGATTAAATGTCTAAAACAGCTGCAAATACATCAAACCTAAGAGAAATTAACAAAGAACGTATTCGTGAGTACCTAAGATCTAGCGACACAAGTACTAAGAATGATATCGCGACGATTACCGGACTCAGTGTCGCAACCTGCGGCAATGTACTGAAGGAACTCCTAGAAACCGGTGAAGTAACAGAAGTCGACCATGGTGCGTCTACAGGCGGCCGACCGGCGCGACGGTTTCAATACAACGGCGATTTTGGTCAAATAGCCCTCCTCTACCCTAGAAAAGAAGGTAGACATTACACGATTTTCTGGCGTGTAAGCAATCTCCTCGGAGAGCTTCTTGAAGAATCAATCAATGATGTTAAGGAAATGACCCTTAACGAGATTGACAACACAATCGCCCTTATATTTGATAAATACTCAAATATCAAAGTTTTAAGCCTCGGACTACCTGGTGTTGTTAAGGATGGTTGTCTCTTCATGTGTGACTTTGATCGCATCAGCCACACCAACATCACCGGACATATTCAAAAAAAGTACGACGTTCAGGTTATCGTTGAAAATGATATGAATGCAACTGCATTCGGCTATCATCAGCAACATCATCACCGCGCTGATGATAACATTGTCTACATTTACTTCCCTGTCGATCATCCACCTGGAGCTGGAATCATCATCCACAACCAGATTCTTAGAGGACATTCAAACTTTGCTGGTGAATTATCCTTTTTGCCAATCGGCACCAGCAGAAACGACCAAAGAAATATCCAGTACACGAAACAGGAATTTGCTGATTATATCTCTAAAATGGTGCAAAGCATTAACTGCGTCATTAATCCGAAAACGATTATACTCTCTGGATACCGATTGTCAGATCCGCTCATAGGAATGGTTGAGGAAAACTTGAAGACACTTTCTTCTGCCATTCACCAACCAAAACTTATTTTTGAAGAAGATATCCACGAAAGTTATCTTCGCGGTCTTCTTGAACTGGGAATGAACCAGTTAAAATGTAAGGTTGACCTAATCGCACGACCTTAGGTGAAAGGAAAAATCATGATTACTATTTTACTGCTGTCCATCATCTATTTGGCCTTTATCAGTTTAGGGCTACCAGACTCATTACTAGGAGTCACCTGGCCGACGATGCAATCAGAATGGCTAATGTCTGTAGATGCCATCGGCATTGTTTCCATGACACTAATCGGTGCAACAATTGTCTCAAGTTTTATGAGCAGTCGAGTCATCACCAAACTTGGAACGGGAAAAACGACGTTTATCAGCTGTGCCCTTACTGGAACAGCCTTACTTGGCATTTCTTACGCACCATCATTTGCATGGCTGATTTTATTGGTCATTCCACTCGGTCTTGGTGGTGGGTCTGTTGATGCAGCCCTTAACAACTATGTTGCACTCCACTTTAAAGCCCACCACATGAACTGGCTCCACTCCTTCTGGGGTGTCGGTGCAACTGTCGGTCCGCTGATCATGGCTCAGACAATTGTACTGTCCGGATCTTGGCGACTAGGCTATAAAACGGTCGGCCTCATCCAATTGGGATTAATGGTCGTCTTGTTTATGGCATTGCCATTATGGAAGAAACACAAACCAGTCACTCATGAACACACGACTGAATCCGAAAAACGGAATAATATAAATAGCGACAGCCTTCGTCTACGAGATATCAAAGGATTGCCATATGCACTAGTAACAATCCTACTATACTGCTCTGTTGAACACGCCATCGGGCTCTGGGGCAGTACATTTCTTGTTCAAATAAAACACTTGTCTGTAGAAACAGCTGCGTCTTGGGTTGGTTTTTACTATGGTGGTATCACCATAGGCCGATTTATGTCAGGATTTCTGTCATTTAGACTCAACAACACCCAACTGATTCGTGGTGGCATGATGACCGCCCTAATGGGCACATTGTTGATTATCAGCAGTTTATCCCAATTACTCCTAATGAGTGGATTTATTGTTGTCGGTATAGGCTTGGCACCGATTTTCCCGTCAATGCTTCACGAAACACCTATACGATTTGGACGGTACAATTCACAGCGAATCATCGGTGTTCAAATGGGATTTGCCTATATTGGAAGCGCCTTTTTGTCACCCTTATGGGGACCAGTACTCAAATATACTTCTGTTGGGTTCTTCCCTATTATTCTTGCCCTCAGCATGGGATTGCTCATTTTTTGTTCAGAGCGGTTGATAACCGTTACAAAGGAGGTCTCACATGATTGATTTGCATATGCATAGCAACTTAAGTCTTGATGGTGAATTTACCCCAAGAGAACTCATCGACCAATGCGTCGAAAAGGCGTTAAAAATAATCTCAATTACCGACCACAATCATGCAGGGGCATACACCGATGCAAAAGAATATGCAGCCTTTAAAGGCATTCAGCTGATACCAGGCATCGAAATCGATTGCCTCTATGGTGATACACCTCTTCACCTATTGGCTTATGGACTTTCTCCTGATATACCAGCAGTTAAAACGCTATGCGACGCACAGTATCAACTTGAAGTAAATGCATCAAAGAATCGGGTCTTAGCAGCACAACGTTTAGGTTTTGATATAACCCTTGCTGATTTTGACTACTTGAATAATACCGTTATTACACCTGAGGATATTGCAGAGGTGCTGTTACACCACAAAAATTACCCACGTCATCCTCTTCTACTTCCTTATCGAAAAGGAGGGATACGTGCCGATAATCCACTGGTTAATTTTTATTGGGACTATTACAGCAAAGGAAAACCCTGTTATGAGCAATTGTCTTACCCCACTCTAGATGAAGTAATTAATATGATTCATCTAAATGATGGCATAGCAGTGCTTGCTCATCCCGGAATAACCTTTAGAGAGAATTTCGATCTTATCGAAGAGATCATTCAACAGGGGCTTGATGGTTTGGAAGTCTTCTCTTCCTACCACTATCCCCTGGAAACACGCACACTATTTGAACTGGCGAAATCCAAAGATCTACTCATGACCGCCGGCAGTGATTATCATGGTAAAATCAAACCCTCTGTTCAACTAGGCGTTATCGATTATCATGGCCTATACGAGAAGTTCATTCACCAATATAACGTGAGAAAGCCCTACTAGACGCGCCGGCAATAAGTGCTGACCACCATCGAGGATGGTCAGCCTCTTAGGCACGTCCGGTAGGGCGCGCCGGCAAAAAAAAAGACCACCTGACATCTTATGACATCAGGTGGTCTTTTGCTTTATTTATTTGATTTTTTAATGCTACCTTTTCGCTTTGCCGCTTTGTCGATAACATGTTGAATTACCTTGCTATCCCGATGTTCATATCGATGTATAAATCCATCCAAAAGAATGGAATTGATCTCAGCACCAATCATCAACACTATACCTGTAAAGTAAAGCCACATCATCAAGATGATGACCGCAGCCAACGATCCATATATGATGGAGTAACGCCCAAAGTTCGATACAAAATATGAAAAACCATAAGACATCAATAGCCACATGGCAATGGCAAATGTCGCACCCTTCCACACATCCTTAAACCTGAGTTTTTTCGAAGGAAGTATCCAGTACATCAATAGGACTGTCAAGATAATGACCCCAACGATAAAAAACCATCTCAGGAAAGCAAACTGCTCAATAAATGCCATCGAGAGCGGTAAAAAACGCCCTACAAACGACAAAAACTCCTCACCCATAATAGGTAACACCGTCAATATAATGACCATTACAACAAACAACAAGGTGTACAGAACACCATACAACTTTTGTTTAACAAATCCCTTTTGTTCATCCACCCTATAGGCGACATCAAAGGCACAAGTCAACGCTTCTACACCTCTAGAAGCTGTGTATAGTGTTATTAAGGCAGCAATCGGTATGTATCCTGTTTCCTCGAACAGTACTATGCCTTCAACGTATTCAGAGACAATGACCGCCGAATCCATAGGCAATATTTCTGTGACAATTCTTATGACCATTTCAGGATCAAGAGAAAATCGTCCAAATAGAGACAGCAGAAATATTAAAAAGGGGAATAACGACAGAATCAGAAAAAATGCCAACTGTGCACTCAGTGCCTTAATCTGATGTTCTCTATATCTATATCGTAACTCCCACAGCAAATCGCCATAAAATGATAAGTTATTCATGCTTTCCTCCAATATTATTATTATACCACTGGAAATCGGGTACAAAACCCTTAAGACTTTACAATTTATTAAAAGTCTATTAAAAACCCATATACAGGTTTGTGTTACAATGGATTAAGGTTTATCATTAGCACTATAGAACATCAATTATCTAAGGAGGAATGAACATGGCAGGAAAACTTTCAAAATCGATGGTTTTTATCCTCGTCCTAGCATTTTTAGCCTTAGCGGGGATGCAGAGTTTCTTTATTCTTGAGAATGCAGAACAAGCTGTTATCCAACGTTTCGGGGAAAAAATCGCAGTCGTGGAACAATCAGGTTTGAATTTTAAATTACCATTTGTTGATAAAGTATATATCATTAAAACAAATGAAATCAGAAGTGTTCAATACGGTTACAGACCAGCCAACGAACCAACACCGACAAATGCTCCAACATACAGAGATGTAGAAGATGAACAAATTGTACTGACAAAGGGCTCGTACCTTGTCAACATCGGTGCAATCATTCAGTATCGTATCACAGATGCTGCTGATTATATCTACAATGTAGACGATCAGATCGGAACACTAAGACTTGCATTCGAAAGTGTTCTAAGAAGAAATATGCAAAATAAAGATTTAGAGGATGCCTTGATCAACAAGGACTCGATTGCCGTTGAGATTCTTCCAGATCTTATTCAAAAGGTAAATAGCTATGGCCTTGGTATCACAATTGTCGAAGTTAAATTTACCGATGTATTGCTTCCAGAAAAAGTTCAATTCGCTTATGACGATGTAAACATCGCAGAAAACGAAAAAGACGAATTTGTGAGTAAGGCTGCAAAATACACAAATGAAAAATTACCTGCTGCAAGAGCGGAAGCTTATCAACGTATCCAATCTGCAGAAGCTTATAAGGCTGAAAAGATTGCCCAAGCAAGAGGGGACGTTGAAAACTTTACTCAGGTATATGAAAAGTACAAAGTTTCTAAAGATGTAACAAAAACAAGATTATACATCGAAACAATGGAAACCATTTTACAAAATTCAACTCAAAAATTTATTCTTGATATGGATGGCAGCGGTACGGTTAAATACTTACCTCTAAATCCAGATGTTATGAAAGGAGGCCAATAAGATGAATTTCAACAATCAAAATCCTAACAACGGGCCTAACTTCAACGATTTTCAAGAACAAACGAAGCAAAAAGCTGAAGCCATGGCTAAGAATGCTAAAAAAATGGCACAACGTGGTATTATTGCATTTTTAGTGCTCTTCCTGCTTATAGGTGCCAGTAGCTTTTTCTACATTGTCGCTGAAGACGAAGTGGCAACTGTAAGACAATTTGGTGAAATCACAAAAGTCATCGTTGACGTGAACAATGAAGAAGCAACAAAACAAAATGATTTAGACAAGCAGTTCTCAAATGTAGAAATCGTTAGAGACAAAGGCTTATTCTTTAAAATTCCTTTTATCACACAAGTGACAAAAGATACGAGTAAATTAATTACTTATATTTCAAACTCAGCACAAATCAACACAAGAGATAAAATCAAGTATCAAATCTCTATGTTTGCACAATGGGAGATTTCTCATCCAGGTCTATTTAGATCATCGCTTGGTAATGTTCAAAGAGCCAATGCAAACATTGATGAAGTTGCTTATGCCGTTGTTATTGAAAAAGTAAATAGTTTAACAAGCAAACAGTTCTTAACAGATAAAGAGGCTCTTTATAGTGCCTTGGACATCGCCTTAGATGAATTAAATGAAAAAATGGCGCCTAAGGGGATTATTCTAAGAGATATCGAAGTTTACAGAACGATCTTACCGGATTCAAACATCGAATCTACTTACAAGAAAATGGTAGCTGAACGTGAAGCCATCGCCCAACAGAAAAGATCTGAAGGTCAGGAATTATTCCAAAACACTGTAGCGGATACAGATAGAAAAGTTGCTGAAACTATCGCCGAATCAATCGAAACATCTGAAAAGATCATCGGTGAAGCGGATGCGACAGCACTTGAAATCTACGCTGGTGGATTCAGTAAAGACCCATCGTTCTACGAGTACTGGAGAACACTTAAGTCATATGAAAAAACTATCGATGAAGATACTGTTATCTACATGGATAAGAACAATGATTACTTAAAGTTCTTTAGAGGGAATTAAATAACAAAAATCAAAAGCACCTACCGGTTCAAAACCGATAGGTGCTTTTTACGTATTCAACGTTATTTACTTTATTTCATTACATGCTCATAAAATTCTTTATACATGTCTAAATCCAAGGATTGTGGTCCATCACATAGCGCCTCTTCGGGCTTGTAATGTACCTCTACCATCAATCCATCCGCGCCACAAGCAAGTGCTGCCTTAGACATGGGTTCAATCAATTCTCTTTTCCCTGTACCGTGGCTTGGATCGACAATTACCGGAAGGCCCGTTTCCGCCTTCATAATCGGCACTGCTGCCAAGTCCAATGTGTTTCTTGTATAGGTATCAAAAGTTCTTACCCCACGCTCACAAAGAATAATATTTTGATTACCGTGAGATGCAATATATTCTGCCGCCATGATCCATTCATGGATAGTCGCACTCATACCACGTTTTAAAACAACGGGTTTATTTGTTTTTCCAACAGCTTTTAATAAAGCATAATTGAACATATTTCTTGATCCGATTTGAAGGATGTCGACATAGCCATCAATCATTGGCAAGTTAGTTTCGTCCATTACTTCTGAAACCACTGGAATATTCAATTCCTTGCCTACCTTTTGCATGATTTTTAAACCCTCTTCACCTAAGCCTTGAAAATCATATGGGCTGGTTCTCGGTTTAAACGCGCCACCTCTTAAAACGTCAACGCCAATGGCTTTTAATCCTTTGGCCGTTTCATAGAATTGTTCTTCTGTCTCAATGCTACATGGACCAGCGATCATCACAGGCTTCTCTCCAAAGACAAGCTGATCATTTATTTTTACTAATTGTTTCTTTCCAAGTATTCTACTCATAATCTCCACCTTAGAGAACAGACTCTCGATATCGTTCTCCATCTATCTATAACCTTTAGCAACTCACATTATAAAATACTTTAGGTATATAAGTCAAATAAACTCATTTGTACAGCATCTGCTTCGATGACGTTGGACAGTGACATCCCTATGAGTCTAACCTTTTTTTTAAAAATAATCTTGTCATAAATCAGATGTAACGTTTCACGAATAATGCTTTCATCATCCGTATAGGTTTCCATGGAGTGACTTCGGGTGATAACATCAAAATCCTCATACTTAACCTTGATTGTCACCGTTTTGGTCAACAAGGATTTCTTCTTTAGCTGTTTGGTCACTTCTTCTGTGAAGCCTTCCAAAACACTTAACAGATATACCCGGTCATCACTATCTTCCCTAAATGTAGTTTCTTTGCCAAAGGACTTTCTGTCCGTAAAATTACCGACAGGACGATTGTCGATACCGCGAATTCGATTATATATTTCTTTGGCCCACTGTTCTCCGAGAATACCACTTAAACTTTCGACAGAATATTTTTTTAAGTCTTTAATCGTGAAAATACCGATACGATTCAAACGCTCCACTGACTTTTTACCCAATCCATGAACCTTGATAATTGGAAGTTCATCGAGAAGATTGGCAACTTCCTCTTCCTTTATTTCAAAGATGCCATCGGGTTTGTTCCAGTCCGAGGCCAGCTTCGCCAAAAATTTATTATAAGAGATACCTACACTCACCGTTAGCCCTGTTGCTTTATAGACGACTTTTTTTATTTCTTTGGCTATATAGAGTGGCGAGTGATATAAATCAGTTACATCTATGTACGCTTCATCAATAGAGACTTTTTCTATTGTGTCAGCCAATTGCTCAATGATATCAAACACTTGTCTAGAAATTTGACTATAACGTGCATGGTTACCGCGGACAAAGATACCATGAGGACATAGTTTTTTCGCCACTTGGCTACTCATAGCACTTCTCACACCATAGACCCGAGCTTCATAACTGCAAGTGGATACAACACCACGTTCACTGGTCCCACCGACGATAACCGGTTTGCCCTTAAGTTCTGGATGATCCACTTGTTCAACTGAAGCAAAAAAAGCATCCATATCCACATGTAATATTTTTCTTTTTTTCATAGAGGTCACCACTTCATTTCTTTGTATTGGCAAAAAATACTCAAAATTTAAAGGTGTCAATCAATAATGATCAACACCTTTTATTATAGAACAAACGTTCCGAGCTGTGAAGCGCTATTTTCGAACAAGACCAAAGCCACCGTAGATCGGTTTTGTTTCAGATATTGTAATAACCGTATCTGGTGCTTGCTCCTTAATCATGTCGACTAAGGTTTTAACGCGCTTTCTTTTGACGAACATAACAAGTAAATCTCTTACACTTGTGCGCCCCTCACCTTTTATAACCGTTACAGCAAATCCATTATCTCTCAGGTAAGCTGCCAGCGCATCACCTTCGTCTTCTTTGATAATCGTCTGTATCTCAGAAATACCAATGCCCAACCATTCTTCAAGCGCAATACCTAGATAACTGCCAAGTGAAAAACCCAGTGCATAAAAAATCGCCTTAGCCGGATTTTCTGCAATGCCATCCATTGCTAAATTAGCAATATAAAGCCACAAAAGTACTTCAAAAAAACCAATCGTTGCACCAACTAATTTTTCCCCTTTTGTTACCAGCATGACACGAACTGTCATCAGTGACACTTCAACAATTTTTGCTACCATGATTCCAAAATACAACAATAAGCTAGATGCTGTAAACATAGTCCCCTCCATATCTCCCATCGCTCTTTACTGAGCAATTTGATCTACTTCAATCTTTGTTTTCCCTTTAATTTCAATAACAACCTGATTCGGCAAACAAACAATCATTTCATTTGGTGTTGAAATTTCCCCTTGATGTACACAAATCTGATCGTTACAATCTGATTCCAACATATCAATATGGTCCCCTTCAACAACTAGAACATTTCTTCCTCGTTCTGTTTCAATGACAATTTCTTTATTTTGGGGTACCGGTAAAGTAAACCTTTCATATTCCTGATTTTCAACAGAAATAATGACCTCCATAGCACCTTCGTGGACATTAAGTCCATCTACTGTAAAATATATTGCTGCACCGACACTTATCAACAGATAAATGCTTATTAATATAATATCCAACTTTTTAATGTTCTTCATGTTTGCCATCCTTGCCTAAATCCACATCAATTCTACCACATTTTATAACCACCGCAACGGTTTGTTTCTTTAAGTTTTTTACACCTTTACACCTTAATTGTTAATTTTGTTGCATTTTCGTAACATCTGGCATAATTCCCCTGAACTGAGCATTATACAATGAAGCATACAAGCCATTTTCAGCAATCAACACCTCATGTTCCCCACGTTCTACAACCCCTGTATCATCCAACACCAAAATCTCATCAGCATTTTTGATTGTCGACAGTCGATGGGCGATGACGATTGTCGTTCGATCCTCTGAAAGTGCTTCAATTGAGGCTTGAATAGCCAATTCATTTTGATTATCCAGTGCTGAAGTGGCTTCATCTAATATCAAAATCTTAGGATTTTTTAAGAAGACTCTTGATATGGCAATTCTTTGTTTTTGACCACCAGAAAGTTTCACGCCACGTTCACCGACAATTGTATCATATCCAAATTCAAGTCCTTTAATAAAGTCATGAATATTCGCACGTTTGGCAGCAGCAATAATTTCTTTTTCTGTCGCACCTGGTTTACCATATGCAATGTTCTCGCTAACTGTTCCAAAGAAAATAAATACATCCTGTTGAACGATACCGATATTTTTGCGAAGGGATTGCTGTGTTACGCTTCTAATGTCATGTCCATCTATTGTAATGTGTCCACTTGTCACCTCATAAAAACGCGGTATCAAGTTGGCTATCGTTGTTTTGCCGACTCCCGAAGGTCCAACTAAGGCAACTGTTTTACCATTTTCTACTGTTAAACTGAACTCTTTTAGCACACAGTCAGTATCTTCTTCATACTTGAAAGTCACCTCATCAAGCACAATCCTACCCTCTACTGTTTCCAAAATAGTGGCATTCTCAGCATCTTCAATTTCCGGTGTTGTTTCCATCAGTTCCTTAAACCGCTCAAATCCACTCATTCCTGATTGATATTGCTGAATGAACTGAATCAACCGCCTGATAGGTCTTAGGAAAAACGCAGTATATAAGACAAAGGCCATTAGATCACCATAAGTTAATTGTTCAAGATAAACATAATACCCTCCAATACTGATGACAGCAACATTTAGTAAATCCGACAAGAAGTGATTTCCAGCCGTAAAAATACCGATTGCCTTAAAGGAATCATTTTTTGCATTTCTAAACATCCCGTTGCTTTCCGCAAATCGATCGATTTCATAATCTTCATTGGCAAAGGATTTAGATAAACGAACACCAGAAAGACTTGTTTCTACTCTGGCATTAATATCCGCCATACTTTTACGAACACGTCTAAAAGTACGCACCATATAGAGTCGTGTATTGACGGTAAATACTATCATACCGACAACTAATGCCATGACGATAAAGGCCAACTGCACATTGATCGTGAACATAATGCCTAAACTACCACCAATCATCAAGATTGAAATAAACAAGTCCTCCGGACCATGATGGGCAAGTTCTGACATTTCGTTAAGGTCATTGATAATTCTAGACATAAGCTTTCCTGTCTTGTGATTATCAAAAAATTTAAACGGTAAATTTTGTATATGTATGAATAGATCTCGTCGCATATCATGTTCGATACGTGCACCCATGACATGTCCCCAATAAGACATGATGAAGTTACAAAACATCCGCACAATATATAACAAAAAGATGACCCCAGCTACTTGAAACAGCAAGGTTATTTTCTTATTCGGGATAAAATCATCTATCAGTAGACGTGAAAAAATAGGAAATATCAGGTCTATTACAGCAAGGGTCATGGCTGCAATCATGTCAATAATAAATAACTTTTTATGTGGTTTGTAATAACTTAAAAATCTTTTCATTTGTACCCCCTTTTGTCTCATCAAAATGCTAATACTTCGACTACAATTATACTTTTTTTAGTAAAGTTATCAATCCCATAACGAATAATGAAATCAAATCTTAAAAACTCCTTCTGTATATTCTTTAAAAATTAGCTTATAATAGGGATAATGAGTACAGACAAAATTTAGGAGGTCTTATGAAGAAATCAGACATTATCACTGCCGTAACCAGTCACGGATGCACAGAATCTGACGCTACACTCTTTTCTATTGCGGTTCCCCTTATTAAGCGGAATGGGGAATATCATTTACTCTATGAAGTGCGTGCAGAAACCTTAAGACGTCAACCTAATGAAATTTGTTTTCCAGGCGGAAAAGTTGAACTAAAAGAAACAACTAAAATGGCATCCATTCGAGAAACTTCAGAGGAATTAAATATTGACGAGTCGCAAATCGAAATCGTTAATCCACTGGTACCTATTATGATTCCTCACAACGTCATGGTTTTTCCTTACGTTGCATTTCTAGATGCTGAATTCGAAGAACTGCAGGCCAATCCTGATGAAGTACAAGAACTGTTTACGGTACCCTTATCTTACTTAATGGAAACGACACCTGAAAAACATACCATCGAATCTCAAGTAGTTGTACCAGAAGATTTTCCTTTTGAAAAAATCCAAAATGGCAAAGATTATAATTGGAACCGAAGTAGCTATGATGTCTACTTCTTTGAATATCAACACAAAATTATTTGGGGATTAACAGCCAAGGTGACTGCCGCCCTTATCAGGATACTCAAAGATGCTTAATATAACGGATCATCAAGCCCAATATCCCCAAGGAAGCAGTTAGAATTGCATCCTTAGGGATATTGGGTTCTTCAACACTTTTGTCTTTATATGGACATTATGAAGGCTCCAACCATAAATTAATCGTTGAAGCCTTCTCAGTAAACATTAGCACACTTGGTTGTTTCATATTCAATTGTATTGCAACTATCTTTTTCGATAACCATTCCTCCTGTCAACATTAAATATTTGTCAACTTTACAACATAATTCTTTTCTTTGTTACCATTTGTTTCCTTTTTAAAAAAATCTTTTTAGGCCGATGCCCAATATGAGTGTCCCGGTGCTTACCTTATATAAAAACCACTAATGGTTATTATAATGTTACCCCAAAATATAGCTTTCAAACATTAATCTTCCCAAATCTCATCTTCATTTACAATACTCTCTTCATTTAAGTTCAATTGACCTTCCATAAAAGAAAATTCAATTTCATCAGTGACAGTTCCCTTTAGAAATTTCACGTGAATTCTTCGGTTGTCTAGCTTATAAATCTCATAACTATCAATAATATTACGCTTGAGATAGTTGGTCTTGATCAAGGATCGAATGTAATCAATTAAAAAAATGCTGATTTCCGTTTCTGTTTTCATAATTTCTGCCAATTCTTCTTTCAATAAAGTATTCATGACATGCAGTCTGTGCTTAGTAATCCTAATTTTTATCGTTTCGATGACATACCCCAGGAGTGACGTAATTAGTAACGCAATCGCAAATAACATTAATGGACTCATAAACTCACCCCTTTTGTTTTCTTTCAATTTTTTTTGGTATCAATTATAATATATATATACCACAATGACGTCCATTTAAACGTCTACAAAAATGAAAAAGGAGGGATTCACATGACAGTTGGTGCATTTTTTGATATTGATGGTACTTTATACAGGGATTCTCTTATGATTGAGCATTTTAAAAAATTAGTAAAATACGAAGTCTTTGATCCCTATCTATGGCATTCCCATGTTAAATTAACATACCAAATGTGGAAAAAGCGTCGAGGCGATTACGACGATTATATGATGGAGCTTGCAGAATTATATATTAATTCTCTAAAAGGGATCAACATGAGTGAAATAGAATTTATTGCAGATCAGGTTATCAACCTTAAAGGGGATTCTGTTTACGCTTATACCCGCGAACGTATCAATTGGCATCATAGACAGGGGCATAAAGTATTTTTTATTTCAGGAAGCCCTCAGTTCTTGGTTAAAAAAATGGCGCACAAGTATAACGCAACTGATTATAAGGGGACTGAATACGTAACAGATGCGGATGGCAGATTTACAGGAACGGTTATCCAAATGTGGGATGCCGAAAGTAAAGATAAAGCAATTAAGAATTTGGTCGATAAATATAGTATAGAGTTATCTGAAAGCTACGCTTATGGTGACACAAATGGTGACATGTCCATGCTTTCAAAAGTAGCACATCCAGTTGCCATCAATCCCACTAAAGAGTTGCTTGATAACATTCGTCAAAGCGATTATTTAAGTAGTCACGCACTTATTATCGTAGAGCGTAAAGACAATATTTATCAATTGAATGCTGACGTTGTGACACTCTAGAACGAACTAGAGGTCCTCGTAGGTATTGCGTGGAAAATACTCCTGGAGTTGATTTTATGACATTAAACGAACAATTAATTACTGGTGCACTCCTGGAATTAGAAGTGCCTTCACCAGAGGATGTAAAAAAATCTGAAAAATTTCATGTTGTTATAGACAAACCATTTAAAGATGGCCTGTTAACAGTGACATCACCGATGAAAAGCGGTCGCGTTGTACCATTACAAAAAGATACAGTGGTTAAAATTGTATTTTCAGTTGGTGGAGCAAACGCTGCAGACGCATTTTCTGCAACGTGCCGTATTATTGATCGCCAACGTTCCGGCAAATTCAATACACTTATGCTGGAACTAACCTCATCACCTAAAAAAGTTCAGCGAAGGGAATACTTCAGATTTTCCATTGTCAAAAAAGTTGAATTTATTTATGATGGCCAGAAATATGAAATGCTCACAAAGAACGTCAGCGCCACTGGTGTCAGAGGCATATCAAACAAAAAAATCCCGGATGGAGATATTTGTATTGTCAATCTTCCAATAGATGGCGAAATCATGAGTCTTCGATCTGAAATTGTTTTTTCATCCCCATCTCAAGACAGCCGCTACAAAAGTGATTTAAGATTACGTTTTGCAGATATCTCAGAAAAAGATAAATCGAAAATCACACATTTTATTTTCCAGCAGCAGTCTGAAATGGTTCGTAAAAACTTAGATGAATCTGGATTGAACAGAAACAAAAACTATGCTAGTAACGGGCTTGAATTTGGTGAAGTACAAGTTGATATAAAAGATTACATTCCACCATTTTCATGGGCCTTAACGATTATCATCGCCGCTCTGTTTTTAAGAGCACGCCCAGAACAAATGAATGGTCTTGATAAGTTTTGGGGTTATTTAAGAGATTTTACATGGAATGAACTGTATCTAAATTTCATGGCTATTGCCTGCTTGGCACAACTTGCCTTCTGTACCTTCGGTGCTTATGTACATCGCCAAAATAAGAAGCAATGGAGTATGAGCCTCATATTAAACGGCGGGATTGCCATCCTACTATTATTCATGTATGTATTCTTGTACAGCCAAACTTAGTATTAGCTTATAATATTTTTAAAAAAGTCCCCCGCGGTCCCACGCTCAAAATTCCGATGAAATTGTAAATCAAATTTCATGAGTCATTTTGAGCGTGGGACCGCGGGGGACTTTAAAATATTATAAGTTAATACGTGGTTATTTGAAATATAGGCGGAAAGGCTGATGGTCCCAACTAAATCCTTCTGCTTCAAAGGCTTTGATCGAACTGATGTTGTCTTCTCTGATGAGGGCGCTTCTAAAGTCGACGCCTCGCTCAATAGCCAGTTGTTCACCTGCATGAATAAGCTGACGTCCTACACCCTTACCTGACAATTCCGGTTTTACGGCAACCAGGTCAATCCAAAGACCACTGTAATGCAATGTCTGAACTTTCATAAAGCTGATGAATCCAACAATGCCATCATCTGTCTCAGCAACAAACATGGGGTAAGTCTCTAGATTTATCCTCTCTAATAATGCTTCGGCTGTATACGGGCAATCGTCAAAGGTTTTCTTATCGATGGCCATTACTGCTTCAAACTCCTCGAGTACAGGTCTAATTGCTCTAATTGTATACATCATTTTTAAAGTCCTGCCACTTTCTTTTGAATATAGGCCTCTATCTTTGTATACTTTTCAATTACTTCTTCGTAATACCACGTTTTATGTGTATTTTTCACAACTCTAAAAGAGCCTTGATTGTATGCGTGGATCGCTTTTTCCAAATCTCCATCAAAGTATGCTCTGTCTCGAGTCAAATAGTTGACGCACACATCTATGTTAATAGCCGGGTCCAATAATTGCTCTGGCGTCACTCCCATTGATGCACCAGTACTTCGAAGCATCTGCATCATACCGACAGCGTTGATGTAGGTACAACTTTCATCATACCAGCTTTCTTGCCACATGATTGCGAGAATGACCTTGTCTTCGACATCATACTTTTGACTGGTTTTTTTCACCAACTGTACATAGTAGGCCGCCCTATCGAGAGGCAACCTCTTATTGATAATTGTCATGTATTTCGCCATTGCATTGATTTCACGCTGATAGCTCATAAATGCTTTTCTATCCTCTTCTGTAAAGTTATATAAAAATAAGTATTGTCCAAAATTCCCTAGCTCATATAATTCCCAGTTCATCCCTTCAACAAATTCTGTTGTTATAGGAATGTACCAAACCTCAGACCACTGATTCCTATATCTTGCTTCAGTTTCATAAACACCATTAGCGGTTTCTACAGTCACCGCGATAGGATTACAGGAAACAACGGATACCTCACGCTTGTACTCTTCTAAATATGGATCCGATGAATCCAGCTGCATATCTCTAGCATCAATGGACTCACCTGCCAAATGTAGCGCGCTGCTGTCATCATTCCAGATAGGAATTTTTCCGACAACACTCATAAACGTCGGTGAAACAGGGAGATAATACGTCGCCTCAATTTGGATGATCGGTTCATCAGGTTTTATTAATACATTATTGATCTGGTTCACAAAAATAGTTTCTGGAACCACTGCTTCAACAAGCTCTCCAGCCTGAGCAAAAGCAGTTTTCGGGCACAACAATACCATGGCCATTACCATACAAAGCAATATACCTATTTTTTTCATTTCTTCCCTCCAGCACCTTCGTAATATTTTCCTTGATAACTTTCTTGTAACTTAAATTGTTTCATTAAAGTGTTAAGTACTTTTCTTTTATTTAAAATCCACCTTGGACCAATCAACTGCTCTTTGGCACCATCTCCCGTTACACGGTGGATAACAATATCCTGTCTTAAATGTTCTACAATCCTTATTACCTGCCCAAGGTATGCCTCCATCTCAAGCAACTGAAAAGGATTCTTTTCATACAAGGTCGCCAAAGCTGTTTGTTCTAAAATATTCAACATATGGATTTTTAGCCCTTTGATCGGCACATCGTTTAAAAAATTAATGGTTTCCTCAAGAAGTGTACCAGGTGAATCAGGCAATCCCAATATAACATGGCCTACAACGTCTATCTCATGGCTGGCCAAACGTTCAGCGGTTTCTGAAAATTGTGTCGCTGTATAACCGGTGTTCAGCAACTGGTGATGCTCAGTCATGATGCTCTGTAATCCAAGTTCAACCCATATATAGGTCTCTTTGTTAAGGGTTGAAAGTAAAGTCAACACATCTTCGTCTATACAATCTACACGTGTTGCAATAGCCAGCCCAACCACGTCAGGATAACTTAAGGCTTCTCTAAATTGCGCCTCCATATGAGCTATATCGCCGTAAGTATTGGAGTAACTTTGGAAATAAACCATATACTTTGCAGTTGGCCACTTTTCCTTCAACAAATCAATTTGACTTTCGATTTGCTCCGTAATGGTTTGTTGACGGTCACCTGAAAATTCTCCAGAGCCGCTTTCACTGCAAAAAATACACCCTCCGGTCCCAAGGGTTCCATCTCTATTAGGACAGGAAAATCCGCCATCTACTGACAATTTAATGACCTTGGTGCCAAATTTACTCCGAAGGAATGCATTTAAATTATTATAAGGCTTGTCAAGCCACTTTGTTCTATTTTCCATCATTTATTCCTCAAATTTTTTTAATAAGTGGCACCGACCATCGAGGTCGGATGCCCTCTTAAGCACGTCCAGTAGGGCGCACTGGCAAATCAAAAAAAACCTCACAATTATTTGTGAGGCTTTTATTATATCATAAGTTCATTTTACTTATTCAATATCCGCTAAATTTAAATCTGCCCCTAAGACACCGACAACCGTTTCACCTTTGATGATTGGTACTGAAATTGTGATACACGGACTATCAGATCCGAGTGGCACGTATATCTCAGACGTGTAGCTTTGTCTTGTTTTTACAGGTACACTAAACCACTCTCTGAATGCAACGGTATCCATCGTTAGATCTAAATTGATGTAATGAAGGTTTTCTGTCGCCTGGCTTGCCGAGTAAACAACCGTCAACGCTTTTTCTTTAGCGATAAGTCCTTCTATCATTTGGCGGTGATCTGCCATGTCCATGTTCTTGGCTTCTTCTTTTTTAGCTGCCGTAGCTAAAAGTTCCAACAATCTATTCACTTTGATTTTTGCCTCTTGGCTCATTGTGATGCCCGTTGAGAATTCCTTTACCTTATTCAATGAATCTGTCGATGTTTTTGACAACACGCCACATGAAGTCATAATTTCCTCTATACTGGCTGACTGTTCTTCACATGCTGCATACACTTCCTGGCTTTCAGATGCAATACCATTGGAAAGAGTTGCTACAGTTTCTATAGAATCAGAAATGGTATTGACTTCCTTCGCTTGATCATGGGTGATCACCCGAATACTCGAAATATCCTCTTCCATAGCTTTGATATGATCCGTCGTACTTTGCATCAACGTCTTCACTTCATTGACCATATCCAAGTTGCTTGCAACCGTTGTGTTGTTGTCGTCTATTTGATGAACGACTTGATCTGTTTCATACATGACTTCCTGTACTATTTTAACGATATCCTCAGAGGCTTCCTTTGATTCCTCCGCTAGCTTTCTTACTTCTTCTGCTACAACAGCAAATCCTTTCCCCGCTTCACCTGCTCTTGCCGATTCAATGGATGCATTAAGGGCCAAAAGATTCGTTTGTTCGGATATTCGTGTCACTACCGTAATAAATTGAGCTATTTCCTCTACTCGTGTCTTCAATTGATGAATTTTTTCAGCGGATGTTCGAGTGACATCACCTGATGTTTCTATACCTGTCATTAATTTTTCCACATAGCGATTCACGTCAGCGATACTTTCTTCGACACCATTCGCCAGCTCATAGTTGCGTTCACATTTATCGGCGATTGTCGTCGCTAATTCACTCATATGAGCTGAATTCGTATGTATATTATCAATGTGCTCTTTCTGCTCAGTACTGCCAAAAGCTATGTTTTCAACAGCCTTACTGATGTTTGTCGATACTTGATTACTGACACCAATTTGATCGAACACTTTTTCACTTTCATAAGCATTTTGTTCTCCAGAAACCTTCATTTTGGCGATCATGCTATTGACTGTAATGAGTATGTCATCCAAATCTTCAGCGATTGCGCCAAGTTCCCCAGAAGCGCCTAACTGTTTCTTAAAATTATAAGCATAATTCCCTCTTACAACTTCCTTCAATCCCAAAGCCAGTTTTTTCATACTTGAACTGCCGTTTTTGCTTGTAAAATGGCCTATTACGATACCAACAATTAGGCCGACTACTCCAATTATAATACTGCTATTCATACGACTATCCTCCCTGATTTCACATCTGACTAATTATTAACAAACCGTCATATAAATGATAACATAACTGTGTTCATTTTTCTATAACCCCACATTATTTTTTCCATAACAATCCAGTTCAGTTGAATTTATTTGAATTATAGATATAATGATAATGATTATAATATTTTGAACAAGATAACTAGGAGGCTATACATGAAGCAATGGTTAAAATTACAAAACGGATCTGATATCCGTGGTGTAGCAATGGAGGGCATTCCAGGTGAATCTGTAACCTTGACGGAAACAGAGGCATCTTATATAGCAAAAGGATTTGTCAAGTGGCTGACAACCAATCAAGGACTTGAAGCAAAGGACATAACAATCGCCTTTGGTAGAGATTCTAGATGTACGGGCGAAGCACTTTTAAATAGCGCAACAAAAGGTGTTGTCCAAACAGGCGCGTCTGCAATTGATTGTGGTATTGCTTCAACACCATCATTATTTATGTCGACGATGTTTGAAGAAACGAAAACAACTGCTGGTGTTATGATTACAGCAAGTCACTTGCCATTTAACAGAAACGGACTTAAGTTTTTCACTGAAAATGGCGGCTTAGATAAAAAAGATATCAAGGAAATATTAGAAAATGCTATCTCACTACATGAGAACAATACAATGAATAGCGATGCAACAGGAACGTGTACAAGCTATGATCTTATAGGACGTTACAGTCACTTCCTTGTTGAAAAAATTAGAGAAGGGGTTAATCACCAAACAACTTACGACCAACCTCTTTCTGGACTAAAAATTATCGTTGATGCTGGTAATGGTGCTGGTGGATTCTTTGCAGACCAAGTACTTAAACCACTTGGCGCTGATATAACTGGCAGTCAATTCTTGGATCCAGATGGTTATTTTCCAAATCACATCCCGAATCCAGAAGACGCTGATGCAATGGCTTCAATCCAACAAGCGACAATCAACACCAAGGCTGATTTAGGCATAATATTCGATACAGATGTAGACCGTGCAGCAATCGTTGATGGCTCTGGTGAAATCATCAATAGAAATCGTCTTATTGCATTAATGAGTGCAATTGTATTAGAAAAGACGCCAGGCGCGACAATTGTAACAGACTCTGTTACATCAGATGGTCTTTCATCGTTCATAAAAGATCTTGGCGGCATTCATCATAGATTCAAGCGTGGTTATAAAAATGTTATCAATGAATCCATTCACCTAAATGAAGCTGGTACTGTTTCACCACTGGCTATGGAAACTTCAGGTCATGGTGCAATGATGGAAAATTTCTTCTTGGATGATGGCGCTTATACGGTAACAAAAGTACTTATTGCCATGTCAACGCTTAAAGCTGAGGGCAAAAGTTTATTTGACCTGATCAGTACCCTTGTAGAACCTGCTGAAGCAACTGAAATCAGACATAAAATAGCATTGGAAGATTTTAAGGCCTACGGCGAAAATGTCATCGCTGAACTAGAAGCGTATGCTAAGGCGACTGATGGATTCTCAATCGTTCCCAACAGTCATGAAGGTGTGCGTATCAACTGGTCAATCAATGGATTTACAGGGTGGGTACTTCTGAGATTGTCTTTACATGATCCAGTATTGCCGATGAACGTAGAGGCCAATGAACAAGGTGGCTTGGACGTCATCATGCCACAGTTGGATACTTTCTTTAAACAATTTGACGCACTGAATTAGTATTTCTGGGGGAGGAAATATAATGGTTTTAGATAAAAAAGAATTGGATCGATCGATTCATCTATTGGAGGGATTGTTAAAAGGCATTGCTTTTGACCAGCGTATCAACGAACGAGAAATCGATGAGTTGAATCATTGGATCAGTCATCACGAAACCTTTCGCAGACACTACCCATACACTGTCCTTATCCCTCTACTGTCCAGTGTGCTGGCAGACAGAATAATAACAGAAGATGAAAAAAAAGATATTCTATGGTTTTGTGACAAAGTATCAACAGAAAATTATTTCTATGACCTTGTATTTTCCGATCTACAAAGGCTTCATGGCATTATTCACGGCATCTTGTCAGACAAGATTATCAAAGATGAGGAAATATACTCATTGGAAGAGTGGTTGAACGAAAACAGCCATCTTCGGAATCATTATCCCTATGACGAATTAGTCTCTATCATCGATGGCATATTGGATGACAAAAAAATTTCCGATCGAGAGCGACAGATGTTAGAAAGATATTTTCTGGAATTTACAAATAACGACCTATTGTCGGCTTACAGCAAAGAAGACGTCATGCAAATAAAGGATAAAATGACCATTGGTGCAGTATGTGCCGTCACACCGGACATTACTTTTAAGAACCATACCTTTGCAATCACCGGTCAACTATCAAGCAGTGATAAAAATACACTTGTTAACCATATTCAATCATTAGGTGGTAACTACAGTCACAATGTTACTGATACAGTAAATTATCTTGTTGTCATGGATACACAATCTCTTTTGTGGGCTTTTGAACCCTATGGTCGAAAGATCGACCAGGCACTTGCTTTAAGAACCAAAGGCGAACCGCTGGTTATTGTTCATAAAAAAGATTTCTTAAAAGCACTTTCAATATAACGGCATTTAAAAAGCGCGCCCTAGGTTCTAAGGCGCGCTTTACAATTATCGATAGAATCAGGTAACTTGTTGTAACTAAAACTCTTTGTTGCTACTACTTGTTTCATAAAACATCAAGATAAACCTAACTAACTTTTAACTTTTGATTCGGAACTTCTAATTGCACTACATAATGATTCTTAAAACACTTGTTACGCTAAAACACTTGTTACTAATTACCAATACATAAACGTTCGAAGCTACCGATTCTATCAGGAAGGAATTGCTCTTCCTGTTATTATGTTACCCTATATATAGACGTTTAAACAATTATTGCATTCTTTTTAAAACTTCCAATAAAAATTTATAAACTCTTTCAACTGATGAGATACTTACGTGTTCATTTGGCGTATGCACATCCGCCATGTTAGGTCCGATTGAAATCATATCGATGTCACCGACTTTTTCTTTTAAAAACCCACATTCAAGGCCTGCATGAATGGCATCAATCTTCAGTTCCTCTCCAGTTAAATCACGATAAACATCTTTCATCAATTCTCTTACTGGTGATTCCGGTTTAAATGCCCATTCTGGATATGCAGAAGTCAATACTTGTGTACCACCTACCAATGTCCCAATCATCGATATACGATCTGAAATCTCGTCTTTCAACGTTCTTACAGAACTTCTGATGGCACTTTCCAAAATAACTTCTCCATCAGCTGTTGATAACACCCCAACATTTGTTGAACTTTCCACAAGTCCCGGAATACCTTCACTCATAGTTTGCGGTCCAAATGGGATCAGACGCATGGCTGAAACAACCGAATTTTTAGATGGTTCGTCAAATATATTTTGGATTTCCTTAACTGTAGCTGAAACGCATACCTCTGGATCCGAAAGAGAAAATTCATTCTTAAACTGTGCATCCATTTCGCTCAATATCGCTTCAAACTGTGGGATATCTTTTTCGCTGACCGCAACATCTGCTTCAACATATTTAGCGATGGCGTTCATTTTGTCACCACCTGATACATTTCCAAGTTTAAACTCTGTTCCTGCGTTTAAAGTTTCAAGCACTCGACCTAATAACTTTACTGCATTCCCTCTATTACGGTTAATCTCTATACCTGAGTGACCACCCTTTAAATGACTTACAACGACTTGATATGTTTTAAATTCTGTCGGCACGTTCTCATATGCTACCGGTACTTTAAGCGCACTGCGTACACCACCAGCACAAGAACTTAAGGCAACCCCTTCCTCCTCAGAGTCAATATTAATTAAAATATCACCTGAAAGATTCTCTGAATCCAATGCCATTACACCGCCCATACCAGCTTCTTCATCAACAGTAACAAGCCCTACAAGTGGTGGATGTGGAATATCAGTCGACGCTAAAATCGCCATTGTCATAGCGACTGCAATACCGTTATCAGCACCTAAAGTCGTGCCTTTTGTCCTAATATAATCACCATCAACTACTAGTGGAATCGGATCTTTCTCAAAATCAAATTCCAAGCCATCTTCCTTCACACATACAATATCCATATGCCCTTGAAGAATAACTGTCTTTGCTGATTCATAACCAGCCGTTCCTGACTTTTTAATAATAATGTTGTTGCAAGGTTCCTGAATGACGTCTAATCCATGTTCATTTGCAAATGTCACTAAATAATCACTAACAGCTTTTTCATTTCCTGAACCTCTTGGAATTCTCGTCAATGCTTCAAAATAAGTCATTACCGCTTCCGGTTGTAACCCCTTTAAAATATCCATGTTCATCACCTCATCTATTATTTTTCACTTCCATCCTATTCATAGGAACGGAAATAATATTGTTACCCTCTTGCAATGATTTTCATCAACCATGGACGCTTAATATCAATTGCTACGGCTGGACATAATTCCTGACAGCAAAAACACCTGATACAGCCTTCCAAATCAACATATGGCAGTCGTTCTTTCATTTCTATGACATGAGGCGGACAAGCTTCTGCGCAGTCACCACAGCCAATGCATTTTCCATGTCGAAACACTGGTCTAGGACGAAGTGCCTTGTCAGCCATTCTCTTGATTGGTCCAGGCAGTTGATTAAAGAATTCTATACTCCTTATGTTAGGAATTTTAAAATCCTTAATCGCCCATTCTTCAGTGGACTGTCCCTTTAATGCAATATCCCCATAATCCTCTTCAATTAATTGTGCATCTATACATCTTTGAATAGTTGGTACCGATGTTGGATCGACACCAATTAATTGTGTTGCAATCACATCTAAATGGTAGGGGGAGTTACTGGCAACAATGGCTCCAATAGGTCTTGGGTCGCCACCTGAAGGACCAGCGCCTTCCATTCCAACAATGCCGTCCATAAAGGATAATACAGGATCCGCATAGAGACATACATCCACAAGCATTTGTGAAAAGTCTTTTACATCAGGCATTTTGAAATGATACTCTGCCTTCAATAGGCCAGGAATAATACCGAACATATTTTTTACCGCACCTGTAAATCGCATCATGCCATGGGTTTTTAACTTAGACACTGAAATAACTTTATCCACATCACTAAGAAAATCCACTACCGTTAACTGTTTTAGTAAGTTGCCTTTAGGATTTTTTACATCCTTTTGTCCAAAATTCCAATTCAGTGTAACAGCAGAATTTTCAGCAATGTCTTCATACCCACAAACTTTGTAAATGCCCTTTAAAACGCCTTCGTTAAAAGGACCACCTGGACTATCACCTATCAGAACTTCACATCCGTAATCTAATAACTCATCTGCTAACGCTTTCACAAAAATTGGATGGGTTGTCGTCGCTTCTTCTGGCCGCTTCTTCATCAATAAATTTACTTTTAACAAGATACGTTCACCTGGTGTCAAATAACCTGATAAGCCACCTAAATGATCGATCGAACGACGGATGCCTTCACGTACGTCATTATAATCGTAACTTGTACATTTTTCTAAAGAAACCACTGCCATATGCTCACCTATCCCTTTTGTACAAAAATAACTTTAAGATAATTACTGCCTTCGAATTTCTTGTTCGTCCTGAAATCTTCTGGCAATCTAAATTCTTCCACAACTTTATATTTTGACTTCTCTGCTTTAAAACCAGCGTCAATCTGCTCCATAAACTTATCGCGGCTTAATCCACTGTGATTTGTGGATGCAACAATGATACCGTCTTTCTTTAAAAGTTTTATCGATTTTTCTATCAGTTCCTGATAGTGCTTTTCTACTGAGAAAATCTTCTTTTTTGTTTTTGAGTGACTTGGCGGATCTAATACAATCACATCAAATAATTCATCGTTTTCATAAGCTGTATCGAAATACTCAAACACGTCGGTAATGATGATTTCATTAGACATAAGTGACAAATCGTTTAAGTACAGATTCTCTTCAGTCCACTCAAGACTTCTCTTTGCCACATCCACACTTACAGTTTTGTTGGCACCACCAATTGCAGCTGCAATGGAAAATCCGCCTGTATATGAAAACGTATTTAATACACGTTTCCCTTTTGAGTACTTCTTCTGAATACAATTTCGGACGTCTCTTTGATCAAGGAATAAACCAACCATACCGCCATCATTAAAATCCAACGCATAATAGTTGTTGTTTTCCATAATGACAAGTGGTGTTGGCGCTTCTTCACCACATACATAAGACTCGCTTTCAACAACTTTACCACCATCGTTAAAGCGTTTCTTTTCATAAATGCCTTTGAATTCCGTAACATTCATAAACGCACTTAAGATTTTGTCCTTGAATGTGTATATTCCTTTGTTGTACCAGTTGAACAGGTAATACCCGTCAAAATAGTCGATGGTCATGCCACCAATGCCGTCACCTTCTCCATTAAACACTCTAAAAGCATTTGTCTTTTTCGAGTTATAGAACTTTTGGCGTGCAGCAATACTCTTTTCGATTTTTTCATAAAAATAGTTATAGTTTATTTTTTCTTCTGGATCCAATGATAACATCCATCCAATCCCTTTGTTCTGATGACCGATATATGCTGTACATAAATAAGTATCCGCATCATCGACTAATTTAACAATGTCGCCCTCCGTTGCAGATACCTTTCCTAAAACAGCTTCTTCAAGTAAAATCGGAAAGCCTGTCTTATAGTTTTGTTTAAATTTTCTTTTAATTACAATCATGTGTTTTCTTCTCCCTTATTCTATATGTAGTATAGCACACTCGCCATAGAAAATCCTTCTTTCGCTGATCTCAAAGAAGGATTTGAACAACTCTATTTCATTTAAAAATTTTCGAGAACTGAAGCGACTATTTTTACTACCCGATCCTCTTTAGTCGTCGGAGACAACAAGACAATAATTCTATACTCATGACCATAACGATTAAGCTTTTCCAGTACCCGTATTGATTCTTTGTTCTTTACACAATTGGTATAATGATACAACAATTGATGACCTAAATTCCCCATGATACTTTCAGGGGACCGTCCGATAATTTCATCCATATCCAAATCAAATAATTGCAGTGCCTCTGTATTGGCATTCGTATATTCGAAATGACCATTCTCAAGAACATCCACAACCAATATCCCCGCTTTAACAGAATGATAAATTGACTCATATTCTGCATTGAGGGAAATAATCTGATCATATAACTTCTTATCCTCAGTCACTTCTTGTGTCACACCAAAAATTGACATTAAGTTACCATAAGTATCATATTTCTTCTCATGTTTATCATGAAGCCATATTTGCTCGCCGTTTTCCTTGAAATAAGGGTATACATGCTCTTTCCCCATCATCGTTTGATTCATTTCACTTGATACGCTGATCAACCGTTCTTTGTATAAAGCTCGAACAGCCTCCAATTCTTTGGGAGCAACGTCTAATAAGGTCATCAACCCCTCCGATATTCTGTATTGATCTGACAAGGCATCCCATTCCCATTCACCGGTTTGAGTCAATTTTTGCACGGATCTCAACGTTTCTCGTTCATTGTGATAAGCTGACTCCAATTCTTTTATATGATCGATGTTTTCGATAATCACATAGATGTGAGTCCCTACTTTCATATAATCAAGACGTAACCAAACCTTTTCGCCATGTTGTCCAAGTATACGTAAGTTTATGTTATAACGAACATTCTCCAAAATAGACTTCAATTTTTGAGAGAACATTTCAAAATCTTTGTAATAGATAAGTTCTTGGAAGAAATCACCTGTCGAATCCAGTGAATCCCTGCTTAAATGCATCACCTTTTCAACATCACCTAGAAGGCGTACTATCTTGCTGGACCTATCCAATTCCATATAACAGAGTGATCGATTGACAAACATTTTAATCAGCCCCTCCAAATCAGATAAATTACCTAGTGAATCTCTTTTAGACCAGTTATAGATAAGCACATCGATATAGGCCTCACTGGCTGTTGCCACCACTGTTGCGTCGATAAGGGATTCACAGAAAAAAATATCCCTTTTGCCAGGTTGTTGGGTTGTATAGACGTCATCGAGCAAAGTAGCAAGTTTCATATAGTTCTCACCGCCAATGACACCAAGTGACATCAATTCCTTATTCATCACAATCTCATTATGCAAAGAAAAAATAGATAGGAATGCATCATTACATTCTTTAATCACAAAACTATAATCACCAGTATTCTGCGATTTTACTTCCAGCAAAAGATGTCCTTCTTCCATCACGTCAAATACATGCTTTAATCGTTCGTAATGCACCATTACCCATCCCTCCTTATCTATTGTTCTTTTACCCACAAAAGACGATATAACACTCAAAAAAAAGAAAACAGTATCCAAAAGGCTGGATACTGTTCAAATGTTAACTTGTTTTAATTCTTGCCCGGTCATTGAATGTAGAACAAATCTGTTCATAACTCATCGGTTTACTAAAGAAATAGCCTTGATATAAATCACAGCCAATACTGCGAACATACTCAAGCTGCTCTTTTGTCTCAACACCTTCAGCTACGACATTTAATCCAAGATCATGACAAAGATTTGTAAAATGACCTAACATAATACGATCTTTCTCATTGCTGAGAATATTATCGATAAAACTTTTATCAATTTTAACTTCATCAATCGGTAATTTTGATAGATAGTATA